>JGI20214J51650_10000695_pt1 | contig 21083 bp, 15 predicted proteins | sample WetSurMetagenome_FD_51650 | JGI IMG/M metagenome (IMG submission 51650) | reverse complement strand
TTCCTGCTGACTTATGGCCTTGATGGCTATCAAATCCCTATACCGCCCGGCCTTGAGCTTAGTAGTGGTAAGATTCGCCTCGGCCCGCGCCAGAGACGCCCTCGCGTTGTCGTACGCCGCCTGATATATGGACGGATCTATCTGATAAAGGACCTGTCCGGCCTTTACATTGCTGCCCTCAACGAACAGCCGCTTCTTGATTATGCCGCCCACCTGCGGTCGCACATCCGCCACCAGAAACGCCGATATCCTGCCCGGCAGCTCCACTGTCAGCGCAACCCGCTCCGGGTTGACGACCACCACCGAGACCTCGGGAACAGGAACCTGTTTTGGCCCACCGCCTCCGCATGCGCCCAAAGACAGCGCAACTGAAAAAGCCAATATCACGGGAATACACCTTATTCTGCGTCCGGTTAACATATAAACACCCCTAAGATCACTTTTTAAACCCCTTTTACCTGATAGAATTAATGAGCATTCATTCACTCACTTTACAGCCTGTATTCAAATCCCTTTTTGACATCTACAGTCTTATTGCGTCCCAGCAAGCGCCCACAATCCGGTCGATAACAACCTCGTCAAGCTTGTTGAATCCGGCAATGTTGTCCCTCGCGATGTTGAACAAAGTCGCGAAGGCAAGCGAAAAAAGGAGCGGGAGTTCGAAGTCCTTGATTATCTGCTCAGACCTGCCGTCTTCATAAAGTTCATCCAGTACATACATAGCCCCGCTCCCCGTTGCCGACCTTGCAAAATGCCTGTCCCTGCGAAATTCATTGCCATAGGGCGAATGATAAAATTGCTCAATGAACCGGAACTCCAGGGGATGGCTGATCATATATTCGATCATCTTTTTTGCGACATGGAAATAGCGTTCCCTTAGCGGCCTTCCCCTGTCATAACCAAGCGTTATCTCCTTCATAGCCAGCCGTTCAATTTCCTTTTCCAGTTCGATAATAAGCGCGTCCTTGTTCTCGAAATACCTGTAAATCGAGCCAATTGCGACACCGGCCTTTTCAGCGATCATTGAGGTCGGGGCATGATGAAAACCACGCTCTGCAATAAGCTCCATTGCCGCCTTCATTATCGCTGCCCGCTTGCCTGTCTTCTCTCCTTCCATGCCTTGCCTCACTTGACGCTTATTTTCATAATATATGACTTAAGTCAGTTAATTCGCAAAGAGACCCTTTCTTACCTTGAGTCCTCTCAGTTATCCTTTAAAATCAACCAGATCAGGGTTAGTTAAGTTACTTTCGGCGGGTTTACAGCGTTTTCTATAAGAAGCTTCATCATAGCCATGTGATGGGATAAAACCTCCTCAGGTTCCTTTTCATAGAGGGCCTCTATATAACAGTTGATTATTGCCTGGATAAAACTTACGCATGTCTTAGGATCAGGAGCGTTAAATATCTGTTTGAGGTTACCCTCCTCAATTATCCTGAATAAACAAGGGGCTATAAGCTTTTTGGCCTGACGCATCACCTTTTCCACAAGATGCAGATATTGGTCCTGGCGCAAATACTCGAACACCAGTCCATGCTCGGTCCGGATCGTGTTGAATATGACATCCGGCAGCGCCTCAAGCTTCATTTGCAAACTGATATCATCAGACATTATCTTCTCTATTTCAGAATTCAACTTGGACAAATGGCGGCTGATCAGGGCCTCCAGCATCTCCTCTTTCGATTTGAAATAGTAATAGAATGTCCCCTGAACCACCCCGATTTTCTTTACAATGTCGCTGACCATCGTCTGATTGTAACCGCGCTCATAAAACAGCGCCTCCGCAGCGTCCAAAATCTCGTTTCTTCTTATTTGTGGGTCCTGTGCCGGTCTTGCCATATTTATCGCCTCAGAATAATTGACTCAAGTCATTTGACTTGAGTCAATTATTATAAACCGCGAGTTCCATAATGTCAAGCCTCAATTCTGAAACAAGAACCGGCCCGGGGATTGAGCGCTCATTCGCAAGCTCCGGGAAGACAGAGCCGCGCTCGTTTCAGAAAGCTGTCTCTTTTATATTCTGTTAACCAAAGCCGGAGACTGAAGTCGAATATCCGCGGGTCCGGTGGTTCCACGAATGCCGTTCTGAAAGCGGACGCATAGCATTGGGATGGTCAAGATAGGGGCAAGAGAAAATTTATCGATTTTATGCCGAAGTCAAATGCTGAGCGATCTTGACTGCGATATGCGCGTCGCAGGCATACCCATCCGCACCGATCTCATCAGCGTAAGCCTGGTTGACAACAGCTCCGCCGACAAGGATTTTGCAGGCCAGCCCCTCTTTCTTTGCGAGCTCGACCACAGTCTGCATCTGTACCATAGTTGTGGTCATCAGTGCGGACAATCCTATAATTGCAGAGCCCGTTTCCCTTGCCTTTTCGATAATGGCGCGTGCATCGACATCCTTGCCCATATCATGGACAATGAAGCCGTAATTCCTTAGCATAAGGGCCACAATATTTTTACCTATGTCATGTATATCGCCTTTGACGGTAGCCAGGACAATAGCTGCTTTTTGGGGAGAATCGGCGGACGCAGCCTGAAGATACGGGTCGAGGTATTCGAAAGCCTTTTTCATTGCCTCGGCGCTCTGGATAAGCTGGGGAAGAAAATACTCCTTCTTTTCGAACAATTCCCCAACTCTGGTTATCGCGGGGATAAGATGTTCATTCATCAGAATATTGGCCCTGAACCCTTCGGCAAGCGCCTTCTTCAGCAGATCGCCGATGATCTCGCGGTCCCCGTCGACCACTGCCGCAAAGATCCGTTCAATAACAGTCCGTTCAGAAACGCGGGCAGCAGGCGCGTCTGTTTTGGTTTTAGTCGTACAGTATGCTATAAATGCGCGGCTGTTTTTATCCCTTGACGTCAATACATCCGCAGATAGTTTTACCGGTATAAGTCCTTCGCTTGAAGGATTTGCGATAGCCGCAGTAAGGCCGTTTGCGATTGCCATGGCAAGGAAGGTATTGTTTATGCGTGTTCTCTCCGGCAAGCCGAACGAGACATTGGATAAACCTATGACGGTGTTCACCTTGAATTCACGGCTGAGCCAGCGTATAAGGTCGAGTGTTTCCATTGCCGCCTGCTGGTCGGAAGAGACCGTCATTACCAGTCCGTCAACAATGACATCCTGCCTGGTATAACCGTAAAACTGAGCCTGCCTGAAGACCTCCCTGACTATGACCTTGCGTTCCGCCGAGGTCGCGGGTATTCCGGAGTCTCCAAGCGGAAGCAATATGAACATGGCCCCGTATTTTGCAGCTATAGGCAACAACTTTTCCAGCTTGACCTTCTCTGCGGAAATGGAATTTATAAGCGCGCGCCCGGGATAAATACGTAATGCCTTTTCTATGACTTCCGGAATCGATGAATCAAGGCAGAGCGGGGCTTCGACTGTCGTGGACAGAAGCTGCACTATCTCCATCATCCTGTCCGCTTCATTGATCCCCGGCATTCCAACGTTGATGTCAAGGATAGACGCGCCCTTTTCTATCTGCTCCATTGCAAATCTGCGCACTTCGGTAGTCTTACCTTCACTGAGTTCAGCCTGGAGGACCTTTTTGCCTGTAGGATTTATACGCTCGCCTATAATTGTTACCGGACAAGCCGGGCCTATATGCACGGTCTTTCTGGCAGAGCTTACGGCAGAGAACCGGCTGTTCCCGACAGGCCCCGGTTTTATGCCTTTTACGCATTTGCCGATTTCATGAATAAAAGACGGGTCGGTCCCGCAGCATCCTCCGATCATGGACGCGCCTGCCTCGGCAAGCATCGGAACGTATTGCCCGAATTCCTGCGCATTCATATCAAAAACAGTCTTCCCGTCAATCAGTTTCGGAAGGCCTGCATTCGGTTTTGCAAAAAGCGGAACGCCGGCATAAGGTTTCATGGCCTTTAAAAATTCCAGCATATGAAGAGGCCCGGTTGAACAGTTGCAGCCTACGGCGTCCGCTCCAAGGCTCTGAAGCGTAACCAATGCGCTGACCGGGTCTGTTCCCGTCAGTGTGCGCGCGTCTTCATTAAAGGTCATGCTTACGCAAACAGGCAGATCGCAGCTTTCCCTTACAGCCAAAAGAGCTGCGCGCGCCTCCTGAATATCTATCATGGTCTCGATAAAGAAGAAATCAACACCGCCTTCAAGAAGGCCCTCTACCTGCTCCTTGTATATATCCACCGCCGTCTCGAACGGCGTGTCTCCGAAAGGTTCTATGAAATTCCCGGTTGACGATATATCGCCGCCTACAAGGCCGCGGCTGCCTGCAGCCCGGCGCGAAATACCCACAAGCTCGCGGTTGACTTCGCGCACACGATCTCCCATGCCGTATTCCTGCAGCTTTACCCTGTTGCCGCCGAACGTGAACGACAAAACGACATTTGAACCGGACCTGAAATATTTCTTCTGCAGGTCAATCAGCGCCCGGGGATTATCCAACACCCATTTTTCAGGGGATACGCCGGCAGGCATGCCGCGTTTCTGCAGTTCAGTGCCTGTGGCCCCGTCAAGGACAAGCACTTTGCTATTGAGCAATTTTCTGAATTTTTCTTTTTTCACTCCGGTTGTATCCCCTCAATACCTGCGACGGCCAGCACGGATTTTTCAGGCACAAGCATCATTGATTCGGTTAATTTGAGTTTAAGCCTTTCAAGTCCAAGCAGCCTGAAAATAATTGCCTGATTGGCCGGAGGAAGATCGCCGTATCCCGGGCTGTACCTGCGCATTGTCAATCTTTTGCCTTCACGGCGCAATATTTTTTTATAAAATTCCATCATCCAGTCCAGGATTACATCTGCCGCCTGGGACCCCACCGCATCAAGGACAACGGCAAGGGCAACGTTACCGGACTCCATCTCGGAATTAATCCTGTTCATGATCTCCGGTCCGGCCGTGCCTGCCATCAGCAGAATTTCATCGCTGTTTGACAAAAGCCCGGAAAGCCGACTGCTCTCAAAAGACTCATTATCGCCAAATATGACCATATCCCTCTTATGTTCCTTCACTGTGAACCGGCAGGCAGCCCCCTGATTACGGCATAAAGCTAATCCGAGTTGTATGGAGGCGTCAATAAAACACTTGTCGCCGGCGCTTAATGAAGTCAAGCTTTTGTTATAACCGAGGCGCGACATTATCTCTTCAACGGACGGCATAACAGGAACGGTGTCAAAATATGTAATTCTATTCCCGCTTCCCGAAATCACCATGATATTACCCCGATCAAAAAGCTATGCCGTTGATAAGCCCCGACGACACAATCGTATTATACATCAGCATGGGAATCGTCATCGGCGCCGTCCGGCACAGGTTTGCCGTGTGGAGGGCTCCCCGTTTCCCGGCATAATCCGCATCCAACATCATGGAGGAGGATAAGCAAGTTTATTACGACCCTATGTATTCCGTGACTGCCTCAGCGATAATGCGCAACATATTCCTGAAACGGTCAATATCAGGCTCAAGCAGCGTAATCCTGAAACCATTCAAATCGGAGTTGAATCCGGAAGACAACGGGACCACACAAATCCCCCGTGAGGCAAGCAGGTGATATACGAAACATTTGTCAAAGCCTGCGCCTTCAATCAACGGCGTTATAATGTCGCCGGCCGCCTTATTCGCAGGTTTCAGGAACTGTCCTTTGCGCAGGACCCCGTCCTTAAAAAGGACCGCCATATAAAAAGCCCCGTATGCCTTATTGACTGTGAGTCCCGGGACCGCGGACAAAATTGAATGCGCAATCTGGGACTTTTCCCAATATACAGCGGTACGCTCCTCAAGATAGGGATAATATCTCGCGTCGCCCATTACCAGCGGCAAGACTTTCTGCGGCAATGTGGTTGAGCAGACTTCCAGCATCTTTGCGTCGATAATCGTTTTTGCATAGCGCGCAAATGAAGCGTCCTTGTCGCAATTATAAAACTCCGCCCAGCCGCAACGGGCTCCCGGCCATGGAAACTCCTTTGAAATTCCTCTTAATGATATGCCCGGCACATCCCCGATCACCGACGCCAGCTTTTTATGAACAACTCCTCCATAACAGAGGTTTGAATAAATCTCATCGGAAATGATAAACAAATCTTTTTGTTTGGCAATCTCTACAATCTGCCTGATAACATCCTGGGGACAGACCATACCGGTGGGATTGTCGGGGTTAACCATCAGAATTCCCGAAATTTCCGGATGTCTCTCAATCTTGCTTTTAAGGTCATCAACATCAGGATACCAGTTATTCTCCGGATCGAGCCGATAACTCATCTGGGGAGACCCGCCATGGGCCGCTTCTGCGGATGAATGTGTCGAATAACCGGGATTGGGACCGATTACACGGGCATTTTCATTGAGATAATTGTAGACGGTCGAAATGGCGTCGCCGAGACCGTTGAAAAAGAGGATATCATTGGCGGTTATCTGTGCCCCGCCTTCAATATTGCGTTCGTAAGCGATATATTCCCTTGTGGCAAGCAGTCCCTTTGTGGGGGAATATCCAAAGCTTGAATTATCATTCAATACCGTTGATGCGACAATTTCCTTTATCCATTGGGGGACGAGCTCTCCTTTTGCAACCGGATCTCCAATATTGTCCCAGGTAATTTCAACTCCCGTCTTTGCAATTTTTTCGCCGACCTCGACGATCTTTCTGATCTCATATATCAGTTCATCTGCTCCGGGATGCACTATATTGTTTCTCATTCGGTTAAAACCTTTCGTTAATTTTAAATAAATATAATAGGCCCAAGTCTATTCTGATATCATACCAAAAGGGACGCCATCCAACCAATATAATATTGGCCGGATTAAGATAGTGTCAAGAATCTTCGCACATTTGGTCCGGAAAATTCATCACCCCTCCTCCGCACTCTGCCGGTTCCCTTGCCGGGTTGCAACATATTTCCGGACAATACAATCGCCGTTGACAACCACACGCTGAAATGCTACAGTAAGCCAATCTCTAAAACAGGGGGAATTCATGTCTGAACAGGAAAAATCGAACACCAGAGGCTGGATAGTTGTATTGGCGGGTCTTGCCGTCAGTCTTGTGCTTGGAACTCTTTACGCATGGGGAGTTATGGCAAAGGCGCTCGTCCAGCAGTGGCAATGGTCAAAAATGGACGCGTCGCTTCCATTTGCCATATCCACAGCCATGTTTGCATTGACGATGGTTTTTGCAGGACGCATTCAGGACATATTCGGGCCGCGCATAGTCGTAATCTCGGGCGGCGTGATGTTCGGCCTCGGCCTTGCGCTTTCGGCCTTCACCACGTCACCGTGGATTATGGTAATTACTTTCGGGGTTTTCGGAGGCATGGGAATCGGACTCGCCAATGCAGGCACCACTCCCGCCGCCGTCAAATGGTTCCCGGCGTCGCGCAAAGGACTGATTTCGGGCATTGTTGTCGGCGGAGTCGGTATCGCCGCCATTATCATGGCGCCGCTGACACAATTATTGCTCGACAACACCGACATACCTACAACCTTTCTGATACTCGGAGTCAGCGCCGCGACGGCGATTATCCTGCTGGCCCTGCTCCTGAAAAATCCGCCGGCAGGATACCAGCCTCCCAGGCAGGCGTCGGCCACCGCGAAAGGCCCCTCGCCTGTTACTTCAGTCGTGCCGGATGTGGAATGGAGGGAGATGCTGCGCACAAAACATTTTTATACCTTGTGGTTGATATATGTGCTGGGGACGGCGGCAGGACTTTTGCTGATCTCCAATATCGCCGTTATTGCGCAGGAGCAGGCAGACTGGCAATCCGGGTTTGTGGCTATAATGATGCTGGCCATATTCAATACCATCGGGCGTTTCGGAAGCGGAGCAGTCTCAGACCGCATCGGCAGGACCAACACCATGATAATCGTCCTTGGGCTCCAGGCAATAAACATGTTCGCATTTGCGCATTATACCAGTCCGGTCGCCATATTGTTCGGCTGCGCATTCGCGGGCATCTGTTACGGCTCTCTCTTTCCGCTCCTGCCGGCAGCCACCGCCGATTTCTACGGACTGAAAAATCTGGGTGTAAACTATGGACTGGTCTTCACTGCCTTTGGCGTGGCCGGGGTATGGGGCTCACTGCTCGGCGGCCGCATACGCGACATGCTCGGCTCATATTCGGTAGCTTACATAATGTGCGCGATCATGCTCCTGATCGCCATGTCGCTGGCGTTCCTGACCCGTCCGCCGAAGACGGAGAAAAATGGATAACAAGGAATAAGTCCCGCTCAGAACAATTTCAGACCCGACAGGCCCGGCAGCCGGTCAGAATACGGCTCCGGGCCTTTTTTATTTTCTATGTTCCGACTTTGACATTTCTTCCAGGAGTCTGAGTTTGCTTATCTCCCCAAGGGCGATAAGCGTATCCCCGGCATTGATGGTCGTGCGGAAAGTGGGATTGAATTTCATCTCTCCCGATTCGCGCTTGATGCCGACAATAATAATGCCGAGTTCCTTGCCAATACCGCACTGGCCCAGTGTCTGTCCGGACAGGCCGGACCCATCGGGTATGAATATCTCTTCCATTCTGAGTTCGATATTGCCTGTTTTTGTCGCGAACTCTATAAAATCCACGACGGCAGGCCTTAACACAGTATGAGCTATCCGGAGTCCGCCTATCGAGTAGGGCGAAACAACCCTGTTGGCCCCTGCCCGTATGAATTTACCTTCAGCCCCCTCATCGCTTGCGCGGGCGACTATGAACAGGGACGGATTAAGGCCCCTGGCGCTCAGCACCACATAGAGGTTTTCCGCGTCGGTGGGAAGCACCGATATCAGCCCTCTTGCCCTTTCGATGCCCGCATCCCTGAGGGAATCATCACTGGTTGCGTCCCCGTTCATAATAAGGGTATCTCCTGCGCAAACGCCTTTGGCAGGGTCCTTTTCTATAATTACAAAAGAAGCCTTTTCTCCCCTGAGTTCCCTGCAGATGATCCTCCCCATCCTGCCGTATCCGCAAATTATATAGTGGTCTTTTATTCCCTTTATCTTCTTTTCCAATCTTTTCCTCCCGAACAGTTCCTGAAGTTCCCCTTCAATGATTATCTGTGCGCCGGCGCTGAGGGCGTACAGCACCGTGCCGACCCCAACCATTATCAGAACAAGCGTAAATATCATCCCCGCTTCGGAAAGCTCATGGACCTCCCTGAAGCCTACGGTAGTAAGCGTCGTTATCGTCATATACAGGGCGTCAAGGAAGCTCCAGCCCTCAATAAGCATGTACCCCGAGGCCCCGAAGGTGATGACAAGGATTATCAGCCCCACGGCCAATATGATTTTATTTTTCAATGCCGCTGCCGCCTTTCGTAATATTGTTTATTTCCGCAAGCGTTTCCGGCGCGCCTATAAGGTTAACAAAAAAGGCCGTGGAGAATAAACCTCCACGGCCCGATACTGTTATACAGGCTACTCCTGGACCTCTTCTTCGACCTTGTTCTCTTCCGCCAGCTGCATGGCGTAGAAATCGCCCTCGATGAAGGTGTCCCTGTAAACGGGCATGCCCGTTCCTGCGGGGATGATCCTGCCCATGATGACGTTCTCCTTCAGTCCTTTCAGTTCATCCACCCCACCGCTGAGCGCGGCCTCGGTGAGGACCCTCGTGGTCTCCTGGAACGACGCTGCGGAAACCCAACTTTCAGTTGCAAGAGATGCCTTGGTTATGCCGAGAAGCAGAGGCTTGCCCTGGGCCGCTTTCCTGTTTTCGGCCTTGACCCTTTCGTTCTCCTCTGCAAACACCAGCCTGTCCACCTCGTCCCCGATAAGGAAGTTGGTGTCGCCGGAATCCTCGACGCGCACCTTCCGCATCATCTGGCGGACTATCACCTCGATATGCTTGTCGCTGATCGAAACGCCCTGGAGCCGGTAGACCTTCTGCACCTCGTCGACCATATAGCTCTGGAGCTCGTTCGGCCCGAGTATGTCCAGTATGCTGTGCGGATTGACGGAACCGTCCATCAGCGGCTCTCCCGCCTTTACCCAGTCGCCTTCATGCACGGTAACATGCTTGCCCTTGGGTATCAGGTATTCCTTCGACTCTTCTCCGTCTTTCACCATGATGACCCGCATGCCTTTGTGCGCGCCCTTGAATTCGACCACACCGCCGATCTCCGCAACAACGGCCTGCTCCTTCGGTTTTCTCGCCTCGAAAAGCTCCGCAACCCTCGGCAGACCGCCTGTGATGTCCTTTGTCTTGGTCGTCTCCCTCGGCATCTTCGCAAGTATGTCGCCCGGCATAACAACACTGTTTTTGTCCATAAGTATATGGGCGCCTGCAGGAAGCATATAACGGGCCGGGTTGTTTGATCCGGGGGTCTTGGCGGTCTTGCCCGTAGCGTCCTTTACCGAGATCCTGGGCCTCATATTGCCCGGATAGTCGATAATGACCTTATGGGTGAGACCTGTTGATTCATCGACCTCTTCCTTGAAGGTGACACCCTCAATAATATCTCCGAGGGCTATCTTGCCGCCAATCTCCGTAATGATGGGAGTCGAATACGGGTCCCACTCCACGATACGCTGGTTTGCGTCGACCTTCTGCTTGTCTTCGACAAATATCCTTGCGCCGTAAACAAGATTGTACTTTTCCTTCTCCCTGCCCGACTTGTCGACAATCGCAAGGACCGCATTCCTGTTGATGACTATATTCAGGCCTTCCCTGTTCTTTACCGCATTGAGTTCGATGAACTTCACATAACCCGAATTCTTTGTGGTAAGGACGGCCTGTTCGATGATCTTTGTCGCTGCGCCTCCGATATGGAACGTCCTCATCGTAAGCTGTGTGCCCGGTTCGCCGATCGACTGCGCGGCTATAATGCCTATGGCCTCGCCGATCTCGGCAGGCTCGCCGCGTGTAAGATCTGTGCCGTAGCATTTGCCGCACACGCCGACCTTGCAATTGCAGGTCAGCACCGACCTGATCTTGACCTTGTCAAAACCCGCCTCATCTATCTTCTTCGCGAGTTCGGCGTCAACCATGGTATTTCTGACCGCAATCACCTCATTTGTGACCGGGTCCTTGAGCGTCTCCGCAAGCGTCCTGCCGAACACCCGCTCCTCGAGGGTCTGTATGATCTGTCCGCCTTCGACAAGCGCCGTTACGGTGATACCGTCCTTCGTGCCGCAGTCTTCCTCATTCAGTATTACATCCTGCGCAACGTCCACAAGCCTTCTGGTGAGGTAGCCGGCGTTGGCCGTCTTCAGCGCGGTGTCGGCCAGACCTTTACGCGCTCCATGCGTGGATATGAAATACTGGAGCGGTGTAAGGCCTTCCCTGAAGTTTGCGGTGATCGGGGTCTCTATGATCTCGCCCGAAGGCTTGGCCATAAGACCTCTCATGCCGGCCAGCTGCCTGATCTGGGCCGTGCTGCCTCGCGCTCCCGAGTCCGCCATCATGAAGATACTGTTGAACGACCTGCTCTCCTGAAGTTCCTCCTCCGTGAATTCCCTTCCGTCCTCGGCGCCGAGTTCCTTCATCATCTCATCCGCAACCTTTGCGGTAACGTTTGCCCAGATGTCTATGACCTTGTTGTAGCGTTCTCCCTGGGTAATAAGACCGTCGGCGTACTGCCTGCCGACCTCCATTACCTCGTCTTCAGCCGCGCCGATAAGCTCGCCCTTGGTCACAGGCACATGCATATCATCAATGCAGATCGATATGCCCGAGAGGGTCGCGAACCTGAAGCCCATCTTTTCGAGCTTGTTGAGGAATGTCACGGTCTCGCGCTTTCCGGTGAATTTGTGGATATACTCTATCAGCTTGCCGAGTTCCTTCTTGGTCAGTTCCTTGTTCACCATCGAAAAAGGCACATCCTGCGGGAGTATCTCGCTGAACATGACCCTTCCGGTCGAGGTCTCGACAAAAGCCCCGTCAAGCTTGACCTTTATCGCCGCGTGAATATGCAATGCCCCGGCGTCATACGCCATTCCAACATCGGCGCGTTCTCCGAACACCTTGCCTTCGCCCTTTACGCCCCTCTTGATCTTGGTCAGGTAATAAATACCGAGGACCATGTCCTGCGTCGGCAGCACAATCGGTTTCCCGTTGGCTGGAGAGAGGAGGTTGTTGATCGACATCATCAGCACCCGGGCCTCTATCTGCGCCTCTACTGAAAGCGGCACATGGACGGCCATCTGGTCTCCGTCGAAGTCCGCGTTGAAGGCCGTGCAGACAAGGGGATGCAGCCTTATGGCCTTGCCCTCGACGAGTATGGGATCAAACGCCTGTATGCCGAGGCGATGCAGGGTCGGAGCGCGGTTCAGCATCACCGGATGCTCCTGTATGACCTCTTCAAGGGCGTCCCAAACCTCCGGCCGCTCTTTTTCGACCAGCTTCTTCGCCTGCTTGATGGTGGTGGCGTAGCCTTTTTCTTCGAGCTTGTTGAATACAAAGGGCTTGAAGAGTTCGAGCGCCATCATCTTGGGCAGTCCGCACTGGTTCAGTTCAAGGTCCGGACCGACAACAATAACGGAACGGCCTGAATAATCCACCCTCTTGCCGAGCAAATTCTGCCTGAAGCGGCCCTGCTTGCCCTTGATCATGTCACTGAGGGATTTGAGGGCGCGCTTTCCGCCCGCCTTCATTACCTTTGTCTTTTTGCTGTTGTCGAAAAGCGCGTCAACAGCCTCCTGTAGCATCCTCTTCTCGTTCTTTATGATGACACTCGGGGCCTTGAGTTCCATCAGCCTCTTGAGCCTGTTGTTCCTGTTTATGACCCTTCTGTAAAGATCGTTAAGGTCCGATGTAGCGAACCTTCCGCCGTCGAGCGGCACAAGCGGCCTGAGATCGGGCGGCAGCACCGGCACGATGTCCATAATCATCCATTCAGGCCTGTTGCCCGACTTTACAAACGCGTCGACTATCCTAAGCCTCTTGGTAAGTTTCTTCTTGACGCCGAGCGACGAGACCGCATCGATCTTGAGCTTGAGGTCCACTGCAAGGGCCTCAAGTTCGACCTTCTTCAGGAGTTCCCTGATCGCCTCTGCGCCCATGCCGGCCTTGAACTTGGAGCCGAATTCCGCAAGCTTCTTTTTATAGTCCTCTTCGGAAAGGAGTTCCTTTTCCTTCAGCGTGGTGTCGCCGGCGTCTATGACGATATAATCCTCGAAATAGAGCACTCGTTCCAGTTGCCGCACAGTCATATCGAGCAGGGTGCCTATCCTGCTCGGCAGGCCCCTCAGAAACCAGACATGTGCGACCGGCGTTGCGAGCTCTATGTGGCCCATGCGCTCGCGCCTTACCTTGGACTGTATTACCTCAACGCCGCACTTGTCGCAGATGACTCCCCTGTGCTTCATGCGCTTGTACTTGCCGCACAGACATTCCCAGTCCTTCACAGGCCCGAATATCTTGGCGCAGAAAAGGCCGTCGTGCTCGGGCTTGAAGGTGCGGTAGTTTATGGTCTCGGGTTTCTTGACCTCACCGTGAGACCATTCCCTTATCTTCTCGGGAGATGCAAGCTTTATGCGAATAGCGTCAAAATCCCGGGGGTTTTTCGGCTTTTGAAATAGGGCGTAAATGTCTTCCTGCAAGCTATACCTCCCTGCTTCTCTTTTTCTCGAGAAGCTCGACATCCAGACCGAGACTCTGGAGCTCTTTTATTAATACATGGAACGACTCGGGTATCCCCGGTTCGAGCACAGGATCTCCTTTTACGATTACCTCATACATTCTCGATCTCCCGTTTATGTCATCGCTCTTCACGGTAAGAAACTCCTGCAGCGTATGCGACGCCCCGTAAGCCTCCAGCGCCCAGACTTCCATCTCTCCGAGCCTCTGGCCTCCGAACTGGGCCTTGCCGCCGAGCGGCTGCTGGGTCACGAGCGAGTATGGTCCTATGGACCGGGCATGTATCTTGTCCGCCACAAGGTGATGCAGCTTGAGCATATACATGCAACCGACAGTGACAGGCCTCTGGAAAGGCTCGCCGGTCCTGCCGTCATAAAGGACCATCTGCCCCGACGCAGGCAGGCCCGCCTTTTTAAAGAGGTCCTTGATCTCCTTTTCCTTGGCGCCCTCGAATACGGGCGTGGAGACATACATGCCGTTCTTCAATGCGGCCCACCCGAGATGAGCCTCGAGTATCTGCCCCACATTCATACGGGAAGGAACGCCGAGCGGATTGAGCACAATATCAACAGGGGTGCCGTCAGGGAGATACGGCATCTCCTCTTCAGGCAGCACCATGGAAACGACACCCTTGTTTCCATGCCGTCCGGCCATCTTGTCGCCGACCTGTATCTTGCGCTTCGTAGCTATATAAACCTTGACTATCTTGTTGACTCCCGGCGGCAGCTCATCGCCCTTTTTCACCCTTTCGATACTCTCCGTATAGCGGGTTTCGAGACGTTTGATATACTGGCCGACCTCGCTGCTGATCGCCTCCACCCCGGCCATTGCTCCGGGGTCGTCGAGCCTGACCTTGACAAGATGGTCGTCCTTGATCCTTTCCAGATGGGCCTCTGTCAGCCTCTTCCCGGCCTGACAGACAACCTCTTTGGTCTTGAAGTCCTTGACATCTTCCGCGACCTTGTTCCCTGCAAGAGCCTTTTTCAGCCTTGCGGTCCTTTCCTCCTTGAGGATCTTCACCTCTTCATCAAGGTCTCTCTGGAGCCTCTTTATGTCATCTTCCTCGATGCTCCTTGTCCTGAAGTCCTTTTCAATACCCTTTCTCGAAAGGACCCTTACATCCACTATAGTGCCCTCTACTCCCGGCGGCACATAAAGACAGCTCTCCTTGACCTCTTCCGCCTTTTCGCCGAAGATCGCCCTGAGCAGTTTTTCTTCAGGAGTAAGAATGGTCTCGCCCTTGGGCGTTACCTTGCCGACGAGGATATCTCCCGCCTTCACCTCGGCCCCGATGCGGATAATGCCGCTCTCGTCAAGGTCCTTCAGGGCCTCTTCGCCGACATTCGGGATGTCCCTGGTGATCTCCTCAGGCCCAAGCTTGGTGTCCCTGGACTCCAGCTCGAACTCCTCTACATGTATGGACGAAAAGATGTCGTCCTTGACCATTCTCTCGCTCAGAAGCATGGCGTCTTCATAGTTGTATCCGCCCCAGGGCATAAAGGCTACTATTACATTCTTGCCGAGGGCCAGCTCTCCGAACTCGGTGGACGGGCCGTCCGCAAGTATCGCGCCCCTCTCCACCGCATCCCCGGGATTGACCGTCGGTTTCTGGTTCATACAGGTGCCCTGGTTGGAACGCTGGAATTTGATCAGGTTATATATATCCACCCCTCCGCCGTCTTCAGTCACCCTGATGACGATGCGGGACGAATCCACGCTCTCGACCAGACCACCCCGTTTCGCGATCACTATCCAGCCGGAGTCTCTTGCCGCAGCATGCTCCATGCCCGTGCCTACAACAGGCGCGTCGGGCCTGAGCAGCGGCACTGCCTGCCTCTGCATATTGGAGCCCATGAGGGCCCTGTTGGCGTCGTCATGCTCAAGAAACGGGATCAGCGCAGCTGAGATACCAACAACCTGCTTCGGCGAGACATCCATATACTGGACCTCTTCCGGAGTCACGACCCTGTAATCATCTCCAACCCTCGCCGAAACTGCGCCGAGGAGATATCCCTTCTTGTCGATGGGAGATGTGGCTTCGGCAATGATATATCCTTCGCCTTCCGAAGCGGAGAGGTACAGGATCTCACTGGTGACCCTTCCTCCTTCAACCTTCCTGTAAGGAGCCTCTATGAAACCGAATTCATTGATCTTCGCATAACTTGCAAGAGAGGTTATCAGACCGATATTCGGACCTTCAGGCGTCTCGATCGGGCATATTCTGGCATAGTGGGTCGGGTGAACGTCTCTGACCTCAAAACCGGCCCTTTCCCTTGTAAGACCGCCCGGGCCGAGGGCAGAAAGCCTTCTTTTATGCGTAATCTCGGAGAGCGGATTGGTCTGGTCCATGAACTGGCTCAGCTGGCTCGAACCGAAAAATTCCTTTACCGCCGCAAGCACGGGCTTAGCGTTGATAAGGTCGTGAGGCATCGCCTCATCGATCTCGGTGATTGTCATCTTTTCCTTGATCGCCCTTTCCATGCGCACAAGGCCTATCCTGAACTGGTTTTCGAGCAGTTCGCCTATGCCCCTTACCCGGCGATTGCCGAGATGGTCTATATCATCAACATCACCCTTGCCGGTCCTGAGATTCAGCAGGTAGCGCACTATCTCGACAATGTCCCTGTCCGTCAGCACCCTGACATCAAGGCCCGTGTCGAGTTTGAGCTTCTCATTCACCTTCAGTCTGCCGACCGAGGAGAGGTCATACCGTTTCGGATCGAAAAAGAGCCCGCTGAAGAGCTCCTTTGCCGCATCTTCCGTAGCGGGTTCGCCCGGCCTCAGCTTTTTATAGATCTCTTTCAGGGCCTCTTTCTGGGCCGCAACCTTGTCGGTAAGAAGGGTCTCCCTGAAAGAAGGCAGATAATTCACGTTATCTATGAAAAGAAGATTGAGAGAATCTATCTTGAGCGTCAATATCTTCTCGAATATCTCTTCGGTAATCTCCTTGTTGCTGTCGAGAGCTATCTCACCGGTATTCGGGTCAACTATGTCCGTAAGGGTCACCCTGCCGATAATATCACTGCCCGAAACAGGTATGTCCTTTATGCCGCTCTGCTCTATCTTCTTGAGCGCCAGTTTTGTTATCTTGCTGCCTTCCTTGACGATGACCTCTCCTGTCCCCGGGGCCGTTATGGCGTCTTTCGACCTGAGACCGGCGAGCACATGGCTTATCTCCCTGGTGTAATTGTCCCTGCCCTTGATCCTTATGACCTCGACCGGATAGAAGGTCTTGAGCAGGTCCTCATTTGTGTAACCGAGGGCCTTGAGCACTACTGTAGCAGGCAGTTTTCTGCGCCTGTCTATCCTCACATAAAGCATGTCCTTTGAGTCGAACTCGAAGTCGAGCCACGAACCCCTTACAGGTATCACCCTCGCTGTATATAAAAACCTTCCGCTGGCATGCGTCTTTCCCTTGTCGGGCGCAAAATATACGCCCGGCGAGCGATGCAGCTGGCTGACGATTACCCTTTCAATCCCGTTTATGATAAAACTGCCGGTGTCGGTCATTATCGGCATCTCCCCGATATAGACTTCCTGGCCCCTGGATTCCTTCAGAATCCTGACGCCCTGTTCATCCTTTTCCCATATATTAAGCTTGACCTTGATCTTTAACGGGGCCGCGTATGTGATGCCCTTCAATATGCATTCACGCGGTGAAATCTTCGCTTCGCCGAGTATATATGCGATAAACTCGATCGACGTGGTGTCATTATAATCCGTAATCGGAAAGACACTGTTAAAGGCGGCCTGCAGACCGTCATCCGTCCGGTTTTCGGAAAGCACGTCTTTCTGCAGAAACCTGTCAAACGATTTTCTCTGGAATTCGACCAGATATGGCACATCCAAAACCGGCGGCACTTTACTGAAATTCAGTCGCTCTCTCAAAAGCTTTGCCATAGCTCTCCTTTAGCAGTTAAAGAGTTAATGGGACCATGGAACGATGAGTGAAAGCCGACATCCTCTCACTCATCATCCGCATGTTCTGATTATCTTCCTGTTCTATTACTCAATGTGCGCTATATTACTTGATTTCTACCTTTGCGCCTTCGGCTTCTATCTTGGCCTTCATAGCTTCGGCCTCTTCCTTTGACAGTCCGGTCTTGACGGCCTTGGGAGCTCCGTCAACGAGATCCTTGGCCTCTTTGAGGCCGAGACCCGTGATCTCTCTTACAACCTTGATGACCTGTATCTTCTTGTCGCCGGCCGCCATGAGCATTACGTCAAAGCTCGACTGCTCTTCCGCCGCCGCAGGGGCCGCTCCGCCTGCAGGGGCTGCCGCAACCGCTACCGGAGCGGCTGCCGTAACACCGTATCTCTCCTCGAATTCCTTGATAAACTGGGACATATCGAGAATGGTCATATTGTCTATAAAACCGAACACATCTTCTTTTGTTATAGCCATGAATCTTTTCCTCCTTGAATTTTAACCATTATGCCGCTTTTTTATTTTTTGCCGCTTCCAGCGCATACGCCAGTTTTGTTATAGTGGCGTTCAGGGCACAGGCCATTTTGGTGGCCGGAGCCTGCAGCGCGCCTGCGAGCATTCCGAGAAGGACCGTCTTTGACGGAAGCTTTGACACAGCCTTTATCTCATCTACTGAATAAAGCCTTCCTTCTATGATGCCGCTCTTTACCGTAAGCTTATCGTTCTTGCCTGCGAATTCAAGCGTTTTTTTGGCCACTGCAACCGGATCATCATATCCGAAGGCAAGGCCCGTAGGTCCCGTAAGGATGTCTTCTGCAGCCTCATAAGGCGTTCCTTTTGCAGCTATCTTTATGAGGGTATTTTTGAAGACCTGGTACTCTGCTCCGGCCTCCTTCATACTCCTGCGCAACGAAGATATCTGCGCAACCGTCAACCCTTTGTATTCGGTGAACATAACGGCCTTGGACCTGGACAACTTATCGCTCAGTTCGGCAAGTTGTTGGGATTTCTTTTCTTTGGTAATCAGAACGATTCTCCTTTCCCAGAGACTGCATTGAGCTGGCAGTTGCTGATACGCAACCGGCGACGCCTGATGCCCGACGCCCCTCGCGCTTCCTTACCACCGTCTCGGCAGGCGGGGATACCCCCATTAAACATGCAGACAGCCATTACAAACCCCTCCCTACTGACGGCAGGGAGATTGTAAGCGCTGACGCACTGATTGTGCCTACTGTCTCTGACGCTAAAATTACAGGCAACGCCTGCTTTGCAACATCTCTATAAAACCCCGTTGATCGCGGGATATAAACCTTTATCTTAAACAGTTTTAAGTTTTACGATATCAAGCCTGAGGCCGGGCCCCATCGTCGATGAAATCGTTATCTTTTTAATATATTTGCCCTTGGAGGATGCAGGCTTTGACTTGGCGATCGACCTGATTACAGCCGACGCGTTGTCCGCAAGCTTTTCCCTGTCAAAGGACGACTTGCCGATCGGCACATGCACAATCCCCGCCTTTTCGGTGCGGTACTCAACCTTACCGGCCTTTATCTCCCTGATGGCCTTACCCACATCGAATGTCACCGTGCCGAGCTTCGGGTTCGGCATCAGGCCCCTCGGGCCGAGCACCTTTCCGAGTTTACCGACAACACCCATCAGGTCAGGGGTCGCCACCGCGCTGTCAAATTCGAGCCAGCCCTTCTGTATCTGCTCGACAAGGTCTTCAGCTCCGACGAAATCCGCGCCTGCGTCGCGCGCTTCCTTTTCCTTGTCGCCCTTGGCAAATACGAGCACCCTGACGGCCTTGCCCGTGCCGTGCGGCAGGACAACCGTGCCCCTTACCATCTGGTCCGACTTCCTGGCGTCGACGCCAAGATTAATGGCAAGGTCAACGGTCTCGTCAAACTTCGTGTATACGCCCTCCTTGACCACAGTCAAGGCCTCTTCAAGGGTATATTCTTTATTCAGATCAATATTAACCAATGCGCTGTCATACTTCTTGCCCATGATAGTCTCTCCTTAATCCTTGATATCAACGCCCATGCTTCGCGCCGTACCCTTGATTATCATCTCAGCGGCTTCAATGGACGTGGTGTTTAAATCGGGGAGTTTTGTCTTGGCAATCTCCTTAACCTGTGCGTTGGTTATGCCGCCGACCTTTTCCTTGTTCGGAACCCCTGAGCCCTTTACGATACCTGCCGCCTTTTTTATAAGTTCGGAAGCAGGCGGGGTCTTGAGTATGAATGTGAAAGACCTGTCGCTGTAAATGCTCAGCACTGCCGGGATAAGGGTATCTCCCATTTTCTGTGTCTGCGCATTGAACTGCTTGCAAAACTCCATGATATTGATACCATGCGGACCGAGAGCCGGGCCTACAGGCGGCGCCGGATTGGCCTTGCCCGCCGGTAAAACGAGTTTGACCAGCGCTGTCACTTCTTTCTTAGCCATCTATTTCCTCCATCTCCTGATTGATGATTTGAGATTTATGATTACATTCCGAATCATCAATCAGCAATCTGCAATTAATCATGCTTTTTCGACCTGCGAGAACGCAAGTTCCACAGAAGTCTGCCTGCCGAAGATGCTCACCATGACCTTAAGCCTGCCATGGTCCATATCGACCTCATCAACATAGCCGACAAAATTTGTGAACGGCCCATCCGTAATACGGACATTCTCCGACTTTTCAAAGTGGGCCTTGACCACAGGAGCAGGCCCTCTCTCGATCTGCTGTATAATGACCTCTATCTCTTCATCCGAAAGAGGCACCGGTTTGGCCCCTCCGACAAAACCGGTTACCCTCATCGTGTTTTTCACGAGCGACCAGGTATCGTCGTTAAGCTCCATCTCTACAAGTATATAGCCCGGATAAAATTTTCTGTCCGTCTCCTTTTTCTTCTTGCCCCTCAGCTCTATAACCTTTTCCGTAGGTATAAGTATCCTGGTTATCTTTTCCTCAAGGCCCTTAATCCGGGTCCTTTCCTCTATGGCTAACTTTACCTTTTCTTCAAACCCGGAATATGTGTGCACTACGTACCAATTTTTCGCCATCAGCCTACCTTGCGAGAATATATTTAATCAGCTTGCCAAGGCTGAAATCGATAGAGCCGAGAAACAGGGACACCGCAAACACAGTGACAATAACGACCCATGTAGAGCCGATAAGTTCATCTTTGCCCGGATAGTTGACCTTTTTCGCCTCAACCTGAACTTCCTTGAAGAAATTCTTTATCCTCTGTATCATTATCGTCTCCTTATAAAGACATTCGCCCCAAAGTGGCAGGCCAGGAGGGATTTGAACCCCCAACCCTCGGATTTGGAGTCCGACGCTCTAGCCGTTAGAGCTACTGGCCTATGCCTTTGTTTCCTTGTGCGGCGTATGCTTCCTGCACTTCCGGCAATACTTGTTCAGCTGGAGCTTGTCCGGAGTGTTCTTTTTGTTCTTCATTGAAGAGTAATTTCTGTCCTTGCACTCTGAGCACGTAAAAAGTATTATATCTCTCATTATTTTACCCCAGCACCTCGGTCACGACGCCGGCGCCCACAGTCCTGCCGCCTTCCCTTATCGCAAACCTGAGTTCCTTCTCCATCGCTATCGGCGCTATCAGCT
>JGI20214J51650_10000694_pt1 | contig 21113 bp, 15 predicted proteins | sample WetSurMetagenome_FD_51650 | JGI IMG/M metagenome (IMG submission 51650) | reverse complement strand
GGAGTTTATATCATAATGAATCCTGTAAAGAATATGATCCAGTTCCTTTTCTTCAGCATTTTCCTCTTGCAATAATCCATTGAACTGTTTCGATAAAAGACCCGCCAATTCTTTTTCTTTACTATTATCACAAAAGAGATTATCAATATATACTGCATCTTCATCAGAATAGTTCCCTTTGAAATAACGGGAAACCTTTTCACTGTCAAAACCAAGATCTGTCATACAAGAATTCTTAAAATCAATATATAGTAATATCCAGACAGGAGCAATTACACCTATCGTGAACCAAAAAAAATACTTTTATGAATTAAGAAAGGATAAAATTAAGAACAGCCCTAAAGAAATACTCTCTCTGTTCAGTTTTGTTCTTATGAATTTTAAAGCGCCTGACAATTGATTCTCTACCGTTTTATGGCTGATATTAAACTCTTTGGAAATCTCTTTTATACTATACCCTTCGAACCGGCTTTTTATGAATATCTCTTTACGACGTAAGGGTAATTCGTCAACCAATTCTCTTATATACTGATAGAGTGAATCATAACTGATTTTCTGAGATGTCTGCATATCCTCATCATCAATTACACCACTTTTAAAGTATTCGGAGAGATAGGCTTTCGTTCTGAAATGCTTTCTGATAATATTAAAAGCAATTGTAAAAAGGAATGATTTGAAAGACAGTTCCTCTTTCAGGGTTGCACGTTTCTCCCAAATTATTGTAAATACTTCCTGAACCAACTCCTCAGCCTCGGCTTCTGATTTAAGATACCCGTACGCGAAACGGTATAAACGCCCACTATAAGCTTTAAATAAGGTATTAAATGCCAATAGATTACCTTTTGACAAATTCACTACCAGCTGTGATTCATCCTTAATAATGCAATTGCTCACTTCCAGGTTTTTACAAGTGAAAAATCCTTGTTATCCAAACCATGCATAAAATAATCTAATTTTCTTAATTCAGGTTTGAAAGATAATTATTACAAAATTCTTCCAGGAAAGTATTGGATTTATTTCGAAATGAATTCACATGTTCAAAGCCTCATTAAGAATATCAAAAACCTTATCTGACTAATCATTTCCTCTTCAATTTACCATATTAGAGATCAGACCGTTGGTAATTTCCACGGTTCTCTGTAATTTGGAATGAGATATTTATTTGCTTCCTCATCGTTTGTAAATTTCACACCATCCCAAACCAGTTTTTTCCCGGTACGATAGGCAATATTACCAATGGCAGAGAACTTTGCAATGTGTGCCCCGATTTCAACACTTGCATTGGTATTTGGATTACGGCTCTCAACACATTCCAGGAAATTCTTCACATGGTTTTTCAATCCCTGACCTGTACCTTTTTTGAGTGGAACAGCTTCCATACGGGTCACATTGTTAACAACTTCCGGAATCACTTCCCACCCTTCACGATCAATTACAAGAGTTCCGTTTTCACCAACAAAACCTAATCCATGATTACGGCCATAAGCACCATCATTGATACCTATTGCATGGTCCCACATAACGTTGAAACTGTCGAATTCATAGATTGTCTGTAAACTGTCAGGTGTTTCGCAGGCATCATTGGGATAACCATACTTACCACCCATTGCCATAACAGATTTCGGAGCAGTTACATCCATACCGTAGAGAGCATAGTCGAGCAGATGAACTCCCCAGTCGGTCATCAGACCTCCTGCATAATCCCAGAACCATCTGAAGGTAAAATGGAACCTGTTCCTGTTAAAGGGACGGCTTGTGGCAGGACCGAGCCACATATCATAATCTACACCTGCAGGAACCGGCTCATCAGCAAGAACTGGAATAGAAGGGCACCAGCCCTGGTAAGAAAATACTCTTACAAGTCTTATTTTACCAAGCTTCCCGGATCGTATAAAACTAACTGCATCCTGCCAGTGAGGATCGCTCCTCTGCCACTGCCCAACCTGAACAACACTTTTGAACCGTTTAGCAGCTTTTACCATCAGATTACATTCCTCAATACTTCTTCCAAGCGGCTTTTCACAATAAACATCTTTCCCTGCTTCACAGGCAGATACCATAGGCAGGCAGTGCCAGTGGTCGGGTGTTCCCACTATTACTACATTGATATCTTTATTGTCAATAAGCTTACGCCAGTCTTTATAAAGGTTTGCAGGTTTCTTACCACGTATTTTCTCAACATCAGCAGCTCTTCGGTTAAGTACATTTTCGTCGACATCGCACAAACCAATACATTCTACCTGAGGGTGTCCAAGAAATGTCTTAAGATCTTCAAAGCCCATGCCATTGCAGCCGATAAGACCAACATTTATCCTGTCTGAAGGAGCACATCCTGCAAGTGCACCTGATAATGTAGGAACAAGGCTCAATCCGGCAGTTGTAATTGCCGTGTTTCTTAAAAATACTCGTCGTGTTGTCATAATTGTATCTGTTCTTTACAGCGGATTTATTTTACCGAAAACCTGTAGATAGTTGTTGATTTAAAAGTTTCGCCAGGATTAATAGTTGTTGTCGGGAAGTCGGGATGATTAGGACTGTCAGGATAATGACCTGATTCCAGACATAACCCTGATCTGTAGTTAAATGGTTTTCCTCCATGTCCTATTTGTTTTCCTGTCAAAAAATTACCTGTATAAAGCTGCATCCCGGGCTGATCTGTTATAACCTCAAGAACACGACCACTGACAGGTTCATATACTGTTACATCAACATCTTCTTTATTATCGAGGACATAATTATGGTCGTAACCGTCACCCAAAACAAGTTGCTCATATTTTTCCCCTATTCTTTCACCAATAGTATGCGGAGTATTGAAATCTAATGGCGTTCCGGCAACAGGACGTATCTCTCCTGTAGGAATCATAACTGAATCAACAGGTGTGAAAGCCGAAGCTTTAATAACAACCTCATGATCAAGTATATCTCCATTCCCGGCTCCATGAAGATTAAAATAAGCATGGTTGGTAACATTAACCACTGTTTTTTTATCTGTTGAATAAGTATAATCCATAACAATCTCATTATTGTCTGTCCATGTATATACAATGGAAATATTCACTTTCCCCGGAAAGCCTTCTTCCATGTCAGGACTGATGTAAGAGAATTTAACAGATGGGAATTTGCTATCTTTCATTACCTCAGCATCCCATACAACACTGTGCCATCCTGCAGGACCCCCATGCAGAGTGTTCGGGCCATTGTTAACCGGCAGAGTATATTCAATTCCGTCAAGTGAAAATTTGCCTTTAGCGATCCTGTTGGCATATCTTCCTACTATTGAACCAAATGACATATCGCCTTTAAGAGTTTCTTCAAAAGTGTCATAACCAAAAGTAACATTGTCTTTCCTGCCATTTTTATCCGGAACTTCAACCCAGTTGATCTTTGCTCCATAATTGGTTAATCTGATAATATTACCTGGCATATTTGTCAGGGTTAAAAGATAAACTTCTTTCCCCTGGTGCGTTCCGAAAACTTCTTTTTTAACCATCTCCTTATTTTTTGCTGACTGGTTGCAGGCGGTGAAAACAGCTGTAACCAGAATTAGTGATAATAATAGAACTCTTTTCATAATTTACTGTTTTGATTTTTGCTAAAATTAGTAATTAATATTTAATATATGATCTGCTATGGCAACACTGCCAACCTTATACTGCAGACCATCTTATACATCAGGAAAGGCTTGTTTCTCAATTATTTCCAGGCACATGCGGCTATTATGATAAGGGCATTTCCAGAATCCAGCCTTATCCTCTTTAATATTAGGCTTAAGGTTTTTATCGACACTCCAGAACCACTCTCCGTTTTGTCTGTCAATAAGGTGATTGGATATAAAACTCCATGAAGCCAGGCATTTATCAAGGAATTGTTCTTTACCTGACAGGCTGTAAGCATATAGAAATCCAACAACGGCTTCTGCCTGTACCCACCAGTGCCTGTCAGAATCAATATGTTCCGGGTTGAAAAACTTTTCATATATCATACTGCCATCAGGCATAATCCCTTCAGTTGATACTTCTGCAATCCTGAGACATATTTTCCGCACTCTCTCAGTTATAATGTCGTCACCAAGGATCATGGCAGCTTCATAAAGCAACCACGAAGATTCAATATTATGGCCATAAGAAACAAGGTCAGTCTTGTCATTCCACTCTTCATCAAAAAACATATTGAGGTTAAAAGTCTGACCATTAACAATCTTATCTGTAAAAACCTCTATAAGGCCTCTTAATTGTTGTTTCAGGAAGTCATCCTTCCAGATTCTGTAAAGATTTGTATAAGCCTCAAGAATATGAAGATGGGTATTCATAGTCTTTTTTTCGTTCGCATCTTTTTCACTAAGGCGTAAATCATCAATCGTACCCCATTCTCTGCTGAAAGCTTCAAAATACCCGTTAAGCTTATTATCAAAACTATATTTTTCAATCAGCCTGAAGAGCTCAATTGCTTTCGTTAAACAAATTTCATCCTGAGTTACACGATAATATTCTGCCAGGGCATAAATGGTAAAAGCCTGGGCATAGATCTGTTTCTTGCCATCTTTCATCTTTCCATTATAGTCGAGCAACCAGAAAACACCATTATGATTATTATCGAAAAAATATTTCAGAAGATAATCTTTTGATCTTGTGGCAATTTTCAGATAATCAGGATTCTTTAATACACGGTAGGCTGATGAAAAAGTCCATAAAATCCTTGAATTCAATACCGATCCCTTATCCGCAGTGGAATGAACAACTCCATTACCTTCAATCCTTCCATAGAATCCGCCATTTTCGTTATCAACCATTCTGTTTGACCAGAAAGGCAAAATGTTTTTTACCAGCTCAGATTCTACTTCGGCTTTAAGTATTCCAAGTTTGTTGTTTAACATTTCTTCATTGTTATGTTGGAACGATTACTCACTCTTTGCTGAATCTCTTCTAACAGCAAGTTCTCCGCTTATTTTCATCATTACCTTCTCACTCAGGGGATAAATAAACATAAAAAATGCTCCTAATAAAGTTCCTATCGCAGGAAAGAAACTCAGCATCATTCTAATACCTGTTTGAGCTTCAACTGTTTGCACTACGTTTGCCTTAAATCCATAATAGCCTAACAGCCAACCTGCAAGGGCACCACCGATAGTCCATCCGAATTTCTGTGACATTGAAGAAGCAGAGAATACAAGACCAGTAGCCCGTCGCCCGGTTTTCCATTCAGAATAGTCAGCAGCATCAGCATACATTGACCAGACAAGAGGAAAGATGATGCCTGCAGCAACGCTGATCAAAAATTGAAAAACAAAGATCAGGCTGACACTGTTCTTGTCGAGCCAGTAAAACCCGACACTGAAAACCGCGGCAAAAAGCATGGCATATAAAAAGGTATATTTCTTACCTATCCTGTCAGAAACAGGCTTGGCAAGGATTACGCCAAGTATGTTGGCAGCCTGTCCGAGAACAAAATAGAGACTACTGAGAGTGATTGTCAGGTTGATGGCATTTATTGAAAATGCACTTTGTCCCTGAATATAGTATTTGAAATAATAGATTGCTGCTCCGTCACGGATAGAATTAAAAAATATTGCTGAGACTCCCGCTCCAAGAAGTATAAACCACGGAGAATTATGAAGGAGGTCATTGAGATCCTTTTTAAGGGATGTTTTTACAGTTACCGGTTTAACACGCTCACGGGTCCATGAAAAGGTGAACATAAAAAATATTATAGCGATCACAGCAAAAACCACTGCTGCCAACTGCCATCCAAGCTGAAGATCTGCGCCTCCTTTTCCAAGCTTGCTGAAGATATCAACAAGAGGTTCAGCCAGGGCAAGTACAAGCAGGCTTCCGCCAAAAGCAAAAATAAACCTGAAGGTAGCCAGTGCTGTCCTTTCTTTTCCATCAGCTGTCATTACACCCATCAGGGAAGCATAAGGGACATTGATCATGGAATAAATCATCATCATGAGCGAGTAGGTTACAAAAGCATATATTACTTTTCCTGACTGTGCAAATGAAGGTGTGGTAAAAGTCAATACCCCGATTATTCCAAACGGTATTGCCATCCAGAGCAGGTAAGGTCTGAATTTACCCCAGCGTGTCTCGGTGCGATCCCCAAGTATCCCGACGAACGGATCGAAAGCGGCATCCCATATCCTTGTTACTAAAAACATGGTTCCGACGAGTGCGGCAGAAATTCCGAAAACATCTGTATAGAAGAACATCAGGTACATGGAGAAGAGTTTCCAGAACATGGAACTGGCTGCATCACCAAACCCGTATCCGATCTTCTCTTTCAGTTTCAGCTTTTGTGAGATCATAGAAATAGTTTTATAAGTGAGTTATCAAAATATTTACTTTGCCTTTTGCAAATTAAGGTTCCGGTCAATAAGTTTCTTCAGTGTCTCTACCGAAGCCGCTGACCTTAAGCCGTCAGCAGGGGTATTCAGACAATAATCGACAAGTTTTTCGATTGAAGACACCGCAACATGCATTCTTGTATCTGAGGATGCATAATATATAAAGACAGTACCGTCATCATCGGTAATCCAGCCATTTGTGAAAAGAACATTTGATACGTCGCCTGTTCTCTCCTCACCTTCAGGGGCCATGAAAAAGCCGGCAGGCTCTGCAATCAATTTTGAGGGGTCCTTTAAATCAGTCATATACAGATAAAGAACATATCTCAAACCGGCGGCACAACCTCTTACACCATGAGCAAGATGCAACCAGCCTTCATGTGTTTTTATTGGATGAGGTCCCTCCCCGTTTTTCTGTTCCTTAATAGTATGGTAATAACGGAAGTTAATGATCTTTTCCTCTTTTACCTCAGCATGGGTAATATCATCAATCAGAGCCCAGCCTATCCCGCCACCTGAACCGGCATCAATGAATCCGTCCTGAGGACGCGTATAGAGAGCATATTTGCTATTTACAAATTCAGGATGAAGAACCACATTTCGCTGCTGGCTCCTGGTCTTCAGATCAGGAAGCCTTTCCCATGTTTTAAGATCATGAGTACGGGCAATACCGGCCGCAGCTACTGCAGAAGAGAGATCTCCTGCCGGAGCTGACGGATCTTTCCTTTCCGAGCAAAAGATACCATAAATCCATCCGTCTTCGTGCCTGGTGAGACGCATATCATAAACATTAATGTCGGGGATATCTGTTTCAGGCATTGTCACCGGGTAGTCCCAGAAACGGAAATTATCGATTCCGTTCGGGCTTTCAGCAATGGCAAAGAAAGATTTCCTGTCATTCCCTTCAACACGTACGGCAAGTATATATTTCCCGTTAAACTTCATTGCACCCGCATTAAATGCAGCATGTATGCCATTGCGTTCCAACAGGTAAGGATTAGTGCCTTGATCCAGATCATATTTCCAGAATAAAGGTGCATGCTCTCCGGTCAGTACCGGATACTTGTATCTGTAAAAGATCCCGTTCCCCGGTTCAGATCTTTCGTTCTTCCTATCCAATAATTTCCTGTGCTCCTCTGCAAGAATCTTTAATCTTGAATTGAAATCAGTCTTCATATTCACCATAATTTTTTTGTTACAATTAAGGCTTTCTCCTTAATATTTTTTCATTTGGTTTTACTATTTCTTCCGTTTTAGAAAATAGAATTGATGATGATATCTGCTCATTTCCCAAGAAGCTGATCAGTGGCCAATACAAGGAACATGAAATTGGTGGCACCACCACCCATCACATATTCCTGTTGCTGCCACAAATAAGGCCAGTCGAGCAGTTCCGGAAAATCAGGACGGATGAGAGCAGTACCGGATGAGACGCCACCAGGGATGTAGGATTCGTCTGCCCTGTTAACTCCATAGGCTATTAGAGTTGATCTTGCCCCAACACCTGATGCAAATGAAGCCGTATTTTCTCCCGGATGGACACCAAGAATAAAATTCAGAGCATTATAAATCGGTGCCGTGGAAAAATTATCCGGAAATGCTTCATGCAGAAAATATTGTCGCACACCAAAGCTCTGGATATCCCATCCGGCACCCCAAATCTTTGGCCGGTAAGGAACTCCGAAAGGTGTTTCTTCAGATTGTCTGGTAATGTCTTCTGAAAGTGGTTTTATTGAATTCTTTACCGAAGCTGTGAAATCTGCATTATTTATCCTGGGAAGAGCCCGGCCAATAAGCCAGCCAATGTTGCCAATTCCTTTGAGAACTGCTGCTTCATTTTCAAGAAGATACTTTTTGTACTGCTCTTCACCTGTAGTCAGAAAGAGTTCAGTTGCAGCGTGGATCTTTGCATTTGAGACTCTATCTGATGGCTTATAATCAATAGCATATATTGCCTTAGAAACTTCCAGACACTGTTTGCTGAGATGGTCATTGAATCCTTTGAGCACCCTTGAAACAGCTGCCAGATGAGCTGCGGTAGTCAGTTCGCGTGCAGGATTATTTTCAGTAAAGACCCAGCGGTCATCAGCTACAGAAGAGCTTGTACCTGTCCGCTCACCTCTCTTCAGGTGTGCATCATAAAAAAGTCCGTCCGTCATTGTAGATCCATCACCTAATAAAACATATTGCCGTTTACCAGATTCAATTATACCTCTGTAAAGGCGTCCAAGGTTTTTATAACCAGCTATCACAGTAAGTGCACCATGCTCTATCTGCTGAAGAACATCTGGTTTGCCATCTGGCTGATGTATCTCAACAATATGAGTACTCTGATCAATAGAAGTCTCATCATAATCTATTTTGAAGGCTTCATAAGCCATAGTAAGAATGTACGCTTCACCGCTCTGCGACTCAACACGAAGATCATAATCCCCGGCATCATGCCATCCGCCTGTATTTAATCCCGGAACATGATCTCCTGGTTTAAAATCAGTGAGGGTGGATTCACCCTGCATATAGCCGTCAAAATGGTTATGATTTACCGGAGCCATCAGGGCATCGTCCATATGGCATAGTCCATGCCAGACACGATACTTTTCATTTACCTGCATATGGCACATCTGAACAGGAAGAAAATATTCAAGAGTTGGTTGCCATACATTCCTTTTATAAACATCTCCTGCAATCCTGAAAGGTTGTGATTGCTGGTTGTCATATTTCACAAAATACAATCCTTCCTGCTTAACTGAGGAAAAATTAAACCTCAGATAATTATACCTGAGAAAAGAGCCCCATGATTCGGGTTTTCCGTTAAGGACTTCAGTATTTTTACCATTTTCAGAGATTCTGAAAAGGACAGGTGTTGAGGTTTTTGTTTCTTTTTTATCAAGTTCAATTATAGCAACTTTTTCCTGTTCAGGGCGATATCCTATCTGGGATACATGAATAAGAGGAGCACTTTTCCAGTCTTTAACACTATTGGGTGTGATAACCCATTCGATTGCACCTTTTGCAGAACCGTCTGCTACTAATGACCTGACCACAAACCAACCGTTATTATGGACATACCTGCCATCGAGAAGCTGAAGATCTCCTGTTTTTGACTCGATAACCATTCTTTGTAAATCATCCTCCGGAGCTACAACCAGTCTCTTTCCGGTTGCCATCGGCCTGGCTGCAACAATTTCACCTTTCTGATCTGTTAGAGCAGGGCCATTTGCCTGCCTTGGGAATATCCCCGACTTATTTTCCATCATCCAGGTCTTACCAAACAGCAAACCCGGGAACAGTTCCATATTAAACCCTACTTTACCAATAAATTCTTTTGGTACAGGGCGGTCGAGATCAACAGTTATAATTATTGACTCGCCCTGAGCATGTACTTTGACAGTGTAATTTAAATTAAGATCCGGATACTCAATCGGATTATATCCCTTCCTGTTAATAGAAGGATCAGGATATGCCAGGTTAACGATGATAGAGTTCCCGGCCACATCGACTTTCCTGTCAATCTGCTTCGGTATAGGCTGCCATTGTCCCGGAGTTTCATCCAGCCGTATATCTCCATTGGTTGCAACCCGTTTCCCGTGCATTATTACCGCTACTCCACCCTGGTGGCCCTCGGGGTATATATCCTGATAAGCCATTACATTTATTCCGCCTCTTTCAAAATATTCAAGCTTATTCAGAATAAAATTCTGTTGTGAATAGCTGATTCTTACAAGTAATATTAATCCTAAGAGAATTAATGCTTTTTTCATGATTATAAGTTAGTTATAAATGTTTCATTCTACACCATTACCCCATGGACAGTCATGAACAAAGAATAGGGATGCTTTGTGGGTTATTCTACCACCCATTCGTATATTCCACTTGAAAATTCCTTATTAAGCTTAACCTTTATTTTAACAGCTGACGCATTTACGGGCTTAAATAACAAAGAATCGCATCCGTTCTTTGTAACTTTATAAGGTGTTCTGGCAATTACCGGTTCCCAAATATTCCCAACCAGGTAGAGTATCTCCCACTCATCAGGTATCCTGCAGCCACCATCGGGCCCATCATCGAACCAATAGACTTTTGTTTTAGAGATAGTTTCAGGTTTTTTAAAATCATACTCAACCCATTCCCATTTGTCTTTATCGGGCCACCAGTCATAGTGTGAAACTGACTCGCGATTAGAATTTAACGGATGGATCTGGTCATTAACAGCAAAAAGAGTTTTTGTCATCCTTGTTGCTCTTACTTTGCTCCTGTTGGCAATTGTCGGAGCGGGTAAGGGATGCGTTGCCTGTGTGGAAGTCGGAAGCCAGACCATCATTTGCCCGGCACCCCGGTTATTCCAAAGTGCATATGGAATTAAAACAACATTTTCTTCCTTAAGTGTCTCTATCTTATCATCAAGAGTTCTTTTAGTCTGAAATCCGGTTGTTTTAATTATCTGGGTACCATTAAGAAGTGAAGGAACGAATTCAGTTGTGTATTTGGCGTCTTTCTTTATCAGGAGATCGAGAATATTTCCTGTATTGTTATCGGGCCATTCAGCACAGTAAATGACAGGACCTCTCTGAATTGCTATCTTACCGATATCTTCTTTAATTCTTTCATCAGCCATAACCTCACGGATTGGCATTGGGAAATCAATTACAACGTTATCTCCTGGTTTCCATTTCCTGGAGATTAACATATATCCATTTGCCATGATAATCTCAGAATTTTCTCCATTGACCAGAAGCTTTAATGGTGCTGAATTCTGATCCCTGAATTTATAGAGTCCTCCGGGTACAGCTTCATTTAAAGCCCATCCAGGAACCCGGATCTTAAGATCAAATTTAAAACCGGACTCAGGATCTATGGCTAATTCAACCTTCCCTTCCCATGGAAAATTAGCCTTTTGTGATATTTTTACTTTCCTTCCTCCCAGCATTATACCGGCGTCGTTAGAGATGAACAGATTGACATAAAGCTCTTTATCAGTAACAGCATAAACATATCCCGGAATAGCAGGTACAAATCTCGCAATATTCGAAGGACAACAGGCACAACCGAACCATGCACTGCGTTCATGCTGGCCGTTCGACTCCAGCGGATTAGGATAAAAAAAACGGTTTGCCGATAATGATACACCTGAAAGCATCGAATTATAAAGTGTCTTTTCGAGTATGTCAATATACTTCGTCTGCCCGTGTAACAGGAACAGCCTATGGTTGAAAAAAATGTCTCCAATTGAGGCACATGTCTCGCAATAGGCTGACATATTGGGCAATTCAAAAGGATTACCAAAACCTTCATTGCCTCCTGTCGCTCCAATTCCTCCGGTCAGGTATATTTTACCATATACGATATCTTCCCAGATTTTTGTAATCGCATTCAGGTAAGCGTCATCCTTTTCGATTGCTGCAATATCGGCCATTCCTGAATACATATAGGTAGCTCTCACTGAATGACCAACAGCTTCAGTCTGATCAACCACTTTTTTTTGTGCCTGATTATATTGTTGTCCCCCGGGTCCTCGAATATCCAGAAAGAAACGGGCAAGATCGAGATATTTCTTTTCTCCGGTGACCCTGTAAAGTTTCACAAGTCCCATTTCGATAACCTGATGCCCGGGATAAACCTTTAATCCCTCAGGACCAAAATCCTTATTAACCAGATCAGCTGATTTTAGAGCAATATCCAGTAAGGTACGCTTACCGGTAGCTTCAAAATGAGCCGCTGCTGCTTCATAAAGATGCCCCAGATTATAAAGTTCGTGACTTGATATTGAATCATTCAGCCACCGGCTTTTATTGGCCCACTCATGCAGGTTTTTTCCTCCATGCATTTCAGATATTGTCCGGTTGGTATAGAGATAACCATCATCTTCCTGAGCAAGGCCGATCTTCCAGATCAGACTATCCAGGTAAGCGTCAAGTTTTGGATCGGGTAATGTCTGCAGGGAGTAACTGGCGCCTTCAATGATTTTAAATACATCTGAGTCGTCAAATGGGTAAATAGTCTGGAATTTTCCTGTATCAAGACCACCGGCAATTTCAAAATTTTTAACTCTTCCGGTTGATTCACAGAACCCAAAAGCAATAGGAATAGTAACCAATGCATTTTTCTTTATTCTTGGAGCCCAGAAATTGTCGGTAAGTTTGACTGAAGTAAAGGGTACCGGCCGTATAGGATAGTCACCTGATGATGGTTTTTTATCACAACTCTGGCTCATAACCATAATAACAGAAAATGCAGCTATTAAACTCTTAAAGCAATTGTTATTCATGGTAATCAGGTATTTTCGTAAATATACAATATTCTTTTGTTTATAAATTTACCTTCACCCCTTCTCGATAGTCATACCTAAATCCTTATATTTCCGGAACAGAGTTTCGTATTTTTTTGCTCTGGCAGGATCGGGATGGTACTCCTTCTCAAATCCTCCACCCATTGCCTTCTGTGCAGATGAGATATCCTTGTAAACACCGGCTACTACAGATGCTGCCATTGCTGAACCAAGAGCACAGGTCTGATCTGAACTTGCAACCTTGATAGGCATGTTCAATACATCTGAAACGATCTGCATCACAAAAGGATTCTTTTTAGCAACTCCTCCAATCGCTATTACTCCATCAATCCTGACTCCCTCTGAAATAAAACGGTCGTTGATCATTTTTGAACCAAATGCAGTAGCTTCAACAAGAGCTTTAAAGATCCTTGGAGCATCTGAGCCCAGAGATAAGCCGGTTATTGCTCCTTTAAGTGCCTGATTAGCATCTGGTGTGCGTCTGCCATTCATCCAGTCAAGAGCAACAATTGATGTTTCTTCAGTAGTAAGTGAAGATGCCTGCCTGCTTAATTCTTCTATTATCTTATCAGTTGTTTCTTCATGTATTTGATTTCTTGTCTTTTCATCCAGCCATTTCATTTCTGAAATAATATTTGTCACCGGCCACATCAATAATCTGCTGAACCAGGCATAAATATCGCCGAATGCTGATTGTCCTGCCTCTAGACCTACCATTCCGGGGATAATAGATCCATCCACCTGCCCGCAAATACCGGCTACGAGATTGTCACCTACTTCATCCGCGTGTGCAACAAGCATATCGCATGTGGAGGTACCCATAACTTTAACCAGATGGTAAGGTTTAATCTCACCTCCAATCGCCCCCTGATGAGCATCAAAAGAACCAACCCCGACCCTCACATCTTTTGAGAGACCAAGTCTTTCTGCCCATTCCGCTGAGAGAGTGCCTGCTTCAGTATCACAGGTGAAAGTTTCACTGAAGAGTTTATCCCTAAGGCCTGATAATAATGGGTCGAGCCGGGTAAGGAATTCTTCATCAGGCAAGCCATTGAAATCGTTATGCCACATTGCTTTATGCCCTGCTGCACAACGGCTTCTCTTCAATTCAAGAGGATTAGTGTTTCCTATCAGCAGAGCAGGTATCCAGTCACAGTGCTCAACCCACGACCAGCTGTTTTTCCGTACTAATGCACTATTACGGAGGACATGAAGGATCTTGGCCCAGAACCATTCAGATGAATAAATACCACCTTCGAATTTCGTAAAATCAATCCCTCCCCATGTTTTTGCCAGTTCATTTATTTCTGCTGCTTCTTTTACAGCGGTGTGATCTTTCCATAACACAAACATTGCATCCGGATTACATTCAAATTCATGTTTCAGTGAAAGCGGGACTCCGGATTTATCGACTGCTACAGGTGTTGATCCTGTTGTGTCAACTGAAATTCCCACAATATTACTTACAACTTTTGCCGGTAATCCTTTCAGGGCACCTTTTACTGATTTTTCAAGCCCTTCAATATAATCCAGCGGGTGCTGACGAAACTGATTAATTGAGGGATCGCAAAACAGACCCTTTTTCCACCTGGGGTATTCAAAAACTGATGACCCGACAATTCCGCCATTAGTTGTATCAACAACTACCGAGCGAACGGAATCTGTACCGTAGTCAATTCCGATTACAAATTTCCCATTCATAATAATATTATTTTAAAATTCTTAATTATCCTGTCCATAATAGGCACCGTTACCGTGTTTCCTTTCAAAATGTTTATCAAGAAGAGCTTTATTAATAGGAGTGCTCTTTCCCAAAAGAACTGTATAAAAAGCCATCCTTGCAATCTCCTCAAGTGCAACTGCATTATAAACTGCATCATCTGCGTCGACACCCCAACAGAAAGGTCCATGGCCGTTTACAAGCACCGAAGGTATAATCAATGGACCAGAGGCACCCAGGCACTCGACAATTACTTTTCCTGTATTGGTCTCATAATCATCGGCTATCTCTTTGTCGGTTAATAATCTCGAACAGGGAACCTCTCCATAATAATGGTCGGCATGGGTAGTGCCTAATGGAGGAATGGCCTTTCCTGCCTGGGCCCATGATGTGGCATAAGACGAATGAGTATGTACAATTCCTCCGATTGACCCGTATGTTTTATATAGCAGCAGGTGTGTCGGAGCATCAGTAGAAGGTTTAAATCTGCCCTCTGCAATCTTTCCCTCCGGATCAATCACTACCATATCAAAAGGTTTCATTTTTTCATAACTCACACCCGATGGTTTAATAACTATAAGTCCGCTTTCAAAATCTCTTCCGCTTACATTTCCCCAGGTATGAATAACAAGTCCATTACTGACAAGGTCAAGGTTAGCCTTATAAACTTTGTTCTTTAATTTTTCCAGCATTGTATTTAACTTTAAGTACTTCAGACTTCATGTAATCCAGGCACTTCAGGCACTCCATAATCAGTTTACATCCAGGTTGAAATAAAATCCATTTTGTTTTAGCTTTTCGTATTTGTCCTTGTTAAACTTATAATAATATGCTCCCTTCTTTGATGTCTCCTTCTCTTTTTCATCAAGTTTTTCAAGAATCTCCATTGATTTAATCTTTTTCCTGAAATTCCTTTTATCAATTCTTCTCTGATAAATAGCTTCATAGAGATCCTGAAGATGAACAAGTGTGAATTTTTCAGGGAGCAATTCAAATCCAACCGGTTTTACCTTTATCTGATCCTGCAGATATGCAAGAGCTCTGTTAACCATTTCAGAATGATCAAAGATCAAATCAGGCAGGTTCCCTATTGTTCTCCAGTGTGCCCCGTTCCTTTCTGTAAGCTCCGGATCAATATCCCGGATCGTGATAAGTGCAAAATATGCTGTGGAGATAACTCTCGATCCCGGATCTCTGCCCGTTTCTCCATAAGTGTAAGATTGCTTCAGGTAGATAACGTCAAGTCCTGTGAGATTACTGAGTATCCTGCAAGCTGCTTCATCAAGACTTTCATTCTCCTCAACGAAGCCACCTGCAAGAGACCATCTGCCCTTAGCAGGATCAAAACTCCGTTTAATGAGAAGCAATTTAAGCTCTTTTTCATGGGTATCATATCCGAAAATAATACAGTCAACTGCAACAAGATACCTGGTTTGTTTTGAATAGAGCTCCATTTTCGTCAGTCAGCTTCCAGTTATTATAATATTGTTTTGAGTCTTTGTGTTATCGGGCAGAAGAACTGTTTATCAGGAGCTCATACACCTGATTTTCAAAGTCATATAATTCCACCGGAAATATGAAAATATACCTCATTCCATCTTAGTTCCTTTTTAAAATCACTTAGATCACACTTTTTATCAATAAGAACATATTCAACTCCCATCATTCCGGCAAAATCCTCGAGATATTCCGAATCAATAGAAGTGCTGAATCCGGTATGATGTGCTCCTCCTGCCAAAATCCATGCTGCCGCACCTCTTTTAAGATCAGGCATCGGCAGCCACAGAACACTGGCAACCGGCAGATTTGGCATATCTGGACATTTAACAACTTCGACTTCATTTACTATCATCCTGAATCTGTTGCCCAGATCAATTACAGAAACATTAACAGCATTCCCAGGTGCGGTCTTGAATACTAGTCGTGCGGGGTCTTCCTTTCCCCCAATACCAAGCTGATGCACCTCAACAGACGGTTTTCCGAGAGCAATTGTAGGACATATTTCAAGCATGTGAGCACCAAGAACTTTCATGCCTTTCGGATCGAAATGATATGTATAATCTTCCATAAATGAAGTGCCTCCCTTCAATCCGGCTGCCATAACTTTCATGGAGCGTACGAGTGCAGCTGTTTTCCAGTCGCCTTCAGCTCCGAAGCCATAACCCTTTGCCATCAACCGCTGAACTGCCAGTCCGGGCAATTGTCTGAGGCCATGAAGATCTTCGAAAGTTGTTGTGAATGCTTTAAAATTACCTGCTTCAAGAAATGCTTCCATACCAAGCTCGATCCTGGCAGCTTCCTTCAGCGTATCTGATGCAGCAACTTCCCTTGTAAGTTTATATTCAGAACCATATTCTGCAATTAGTTTTTTTAAAGCAGCTGGTGATACTTCGCTGACTATTTTCACCAGATCACCAACACCAAATCCATAAACGGAATATCTCATTTTCACCTGTGCACTTACTTTGTTTCCTTCAGTAACAGCCACTTCGCGCATATTATCGCCAAATCTTGCAACCTTCATGTCAAGGGCATCATCCCAGGCCGAAGCAGCTCTCACCCAAACAGCTATTCTGTCGATAGCTTCCGGGTCCTGGTAATGGCCAACAACTACCTTCCTGTTTAACCTCATTCTGGAACCAATGAAACCAAATTCGCGATCACCATGTGCTGACTGGTTAAGGTTCATGAAATCCATATCAATTGATTCCCATGGGATATCCCTGTTTAGTTGTGTATGAAAGTGAAGAAATGGCTTATTCAGTATGGATAAACCTCTTATCCACATTTTGGCAGGAGAAAAGGTGTGCATCCAGGTTATCAGCCCGATACAGTTTTTTGAATTATTTGCCTCTGAGCATAGTTCAGCTATTGAATCAGGTGTTGTCAATATGGGTTTGAATATCACCTTTTGAGAGATTTCTGGTGACTTATCAAGTGAAGATGCAATTTTAGCAGAATCTGAAGCTACTTGCTTCAGGGTCTCAGGGCCATACATCTGCTGGCTTCCTGTCACAAACCATATCTCTTTATTATTTATTTCTTTCATAGTTTTTGTTTAAAGTTTGACCCCCGTTCTTAATACTGTATTTGTTAAATCTACTTACTCCTTCCCCCCTGGGGGAAGGTTGGGAAGGGGGTTGATTTAGCAAAAATATATATAAGTATAATACTATTAATCACATCATTATCTACCAGAAATATGCATAAAAGGCTACTATTACAACAATGATAAGTCCGGAGAACACAAGGTCCCAGTTATTCCAGCTTGCCCTTGTCAAAGCTTTCTGTTCTGCAGTTGCAGAACCGAAATATAATCCCTTGATCGCGGCCTGATCTGATTTGGGGGTAACCATGCTTGCAATTATCATAATAACGATCACAATAAAAAACAGAGCTATTTCATAATGCAGCCAGTTTGGTGCAAGGAAAACTTTATATATAATGCCATCAGGACTAATACCTGCAGCAAATATTTTCAAAGCCAGACGTGTCATACCAAGTACGAAACCTGAGATCAAACCTATTAAACCAGCCATCGGAGTGGTCTTCTTTGAGGCAATCCCAAGCAAAAAAACAGCAGCAATACCCGGAGCAAGAAGCGACTGTACGTCCTGCAGATATGCATACAGAACTTTTCCTAGCCCTTTCATAACAGGAATCCATAATATTCCAAGAACAACAACAACAACAGTTGCAATTCTACCTACTCTAACAAGCTCTTTTTCAGGTGCTTTTGGTTTGTATTTAAGATAGAAATCGACCGTAAACAGAGTTGCCGAGGAGTTGAATAAAGATGCGAGAGAACTCATGAGAGCTGCAAGGATACCCCCAACCACAAGCCCTTTAAATCCCAATGGAAGCAACTCTTTTACAAGTATAGAGAAAGCAGCGTCATTACTTGTAAGATTGATCATTCCTTTTGCGTTAAGGGAATAAGCTATCATACCAGGTATGAGGAATATAAAAACAGGAGATAGTTTAAAAGCTGCCCCTAGAATAGCTCCGCGACGAGATTCTTTCTGGTTGCGTCCTGAAAGGACTCTCTGAACAATAAACTGATCGGTACACCAATACCAGAATCCTATTATGGCAGAACCGAGTATTACACCTGTCCATGGATACTCAGGATCATTTGCCGAGCGCATAAGGTTGGTCATAGTGTCACCATCAGCATTCACAGGAACAGCACGGCATATCTCCATCATCTCCGACCAGCCGCCAAGTTTGATGAGACCTATTACGAGTATTGAAAGAGAACCTACAAGTAATACAGGGGTTTGTAATACAGAAGTCCATAGAACTGCTTTCATCCCACCGAGAGTAGTATATATTCCGGTCAGTACAACCAGTCCAACTGCACTTATCCAGAAAAAATCGACGCCGAACATCGACTCAATTCCAAAAACCTGTTTAAAAACAATACCTCCTGCATACACAGTAACAGCCACTTTTGTAAAGACATAACTTACAAGAGAGATTATCGACAGAACACTTCTGGACCCTTTATTATAGCGTTTTTCAAGGAATTCAGGCATTGTAAATACCCCGCTTCTTTCATAAAAAGGGACGAAAAACCATCCCAGGATAAGGATAAGCCAGCCGTGCATCTCCCAGTGTGCCATAGCCATACCGCTTGATGCACCTGCGCCCGCCAACCCTACCAGATGTTCCGATCCGATATTGGAGGCAAAGATTGATGAGCCAATTGCCAGCCATGTAGCATCTCTTCCGGCAAGAAAATAGTCAGATGATGTTTCGTCTTTTTGTTTTAGTACCCAGATAATAATACCTACTAATCCAAGACAGAAGATTCCCAGTACAATCCAGTCTAATGTTCCCATATTAATTGGTTTTTGTTTTGTGTGAATAAGAAATTATTTGAAAGCAGTAAGTAAATTCAAATATGAAGGAGAAAATTAAAATAACAATAAGAAAAGCATTCAGATCTTCTGATTTGTCCTTAACAAATTTATAAAAAATATTTTAAATGTATATATTACACTTAAAAATAATATGGATACTGAAAAAAAATTTCAGCTCACTCATTCCAGTTAAGGTCATGCCATGGCATGCCACTACAATATTACATTATGGTTGCAAGGTACAGTCGTACTCTTAAGGGTGATCTGTCAGTAACAAGTTAGCAGGCTGAAAGCGGTGCTTACATCCAATCCTTTAGCGAAGATTGAATAAAATCAATTATTCTCTGGTTCTCTTCTTTCCCGCTTCCGGTAACACGGAACGGTTCGCCGAATTTTATGTGAATAGGTTTATTATGATCAAGAGGACCCAATTCTTTTATCAATTTCCCATTACCCCAGAAATCAGTTTTTAAAGCGACCGGAACAATTTCTACTCCGGCTTTTTTAGCCAGCTTAACTCCAAGTGAATTGAACTCCTCCGGTTTAAAATCAAGGCTTCTTGTGCTCTGTGGAAAAATAACTATTGAAGTGCCTTTTGCTAATAAATCAACACCTCCATTCATAACAGCTTCAAAATCTTTTCGCGGATCTGTTCGTCCTACCACAACCGGGTTTCTGGATCTCATGACATCCCCGAACAGTGGATGTTTCACAAGGCTCTCCTTAACTACGAAAGTAAGTTCCCTGTGTGGAGCGATTATTCCGGGAAGGATCATGGTTTCAAGAGTACTCATATGATTGCTGATGAACAGAACTGATCCGGATGGTTTTGTAATGTTTTCCATTCCGGTAATATGAAATTTACCACCTGTTTTCTCAATGTATCTGAAAATTTCGAATGAAGAATCAGCCCATTCTTTTGTTTTATACACTTTCAGTATAGCCTCTTTTCTTGTTCTCAGAACGGTACCGGCATATTTAAGAATAAAGTATAAACGGTTGTCTAAGAGTATTTTATCTTTTAATGAAAGGTGTTCTTTTTCAGGGGTGTGGTAAGAATATGAATCAAAATAGCCGTACTGCATAAGAATCAATTTTTAAATCGCAAAAATAAACATCTTTCTGTCATTGAGTATAACCGGAATAAAGTTCTTATAAGAACATTGTTTAAAACATATTCTCTGGTATTCTTTTATTTGATTTCTTCAATATCGAAAATTGCATTTCTGTCCCATTCCATCCAGTATTTTAATGCATTTCGCCGTATAAGTTTCCAGTATCCATCATCCATCAATCCAAATTTTACAATACCTTCATTAATATCTGCATCAACTTTTTTTAGGTATTCCTTTTTGAGGCTTATTCTGACAGAGCGGTCTTTGTAAGTAAAAACAGCTTCCGGTTTAACCACACTATCCTGAGCAATACAAATTAATCCCATTCCTAATGTTGCACCGGTGCTTACCTGGATGCCATCATTCAGACAGCTGTATGGCGGTTGAGATCCGGCATATGAAATCACTCTAAGAATATCGGGACCAACACCGAATATTTCACGTGCTTTAATGCCCATTTTAGCCCCAACTATTGAGAAGACGCCCAGGTGCCCATGAAATTCATCGGTCATCACATTGGCTTTCCACTCATCATATCCATAGCGGGCAATTGCAGAATCAATTATCGGACGAACATCGTAATTGAACAATTCACGCTGGACAGGAAATCTTTTGAAAACCACATTATGTTCGGAAACATAATTACCATTTATCATATCGCACAATGCTTCTTCCACACCCTTAACATTATAATCCTTGTCATATCTGACATTTAATTTTTCGATCATTGGATTGATATCGAACAGCTCCGGATTTGTTAAGTAAAGAACTACCAGCTCATCGCATA
>JGI20214J51650_10000693_pt1 | contig 21123 bp, 33 predicted proteins | sample WetSurMetagenome_FD_51650 | JGI IMG/M metagenome (IMG submission 51650) | reverse complement strand
TCCCACAGCCGAACGATCCACCCATCTCGCGCGGCTTGCCTTCCCCCATCGCAGCAAATCAGCCGGTTGGCCTTGGCGATGCGACTGGCTGACCATTCGGGATAATCGCGCCCCTCGCTGCGCGGCTCTGGCTTGATGAGTTCGCCGTGTGCCGCTTGGCAGGCTTCCAGGCATTCCGCCACGGGAGGGAAGTTCTTGAATTTCCGCTCGCGCCGGATTTTCCGCGCAGCAAGGGCCAGCACGTCCGCAGTGTATGGACGAAGGTCATCCTCAAGCTCGTCAAAGAAAAGACTTACATCGCCGTCCATCTCTGGCGGAGAAAAGTGCCTCAGCATCGGACTAATGAAGCTTTCAAGAACAGCATTATTTGTCATTGGAAGCACCTCCCAATGCCTTGCGCCTTGCGAATTCCGCCAGGAATGCGGAGCCTTTTTGTTTTGGATTGGCGGTTGCATTGTTGCGGTAAGCTTGCCTTGGCGCATCCTCTGTGCGCTTCTCCGCCGCCTGCTGCCCGATTTCCACCCGGCGAGCAAACGCCTCTGGCTTCATGGCGCTGATCGCCGTCTCAGCCTCGATGGTCAGGCGTGCAGTTTCCGCGATCACCGTTTCGTCGGCGCTGGCTTTCGCTTCGGCCTTCGCAATGGAGTTCACCGCGCTGCGGAGGGCCTTGGCGAAGTAGTTGGTGAAACCTGCCTTGCCGTGCCTGCACCCGTGCTCCTCGGCAATTTCGTCAGCCCTCTTGCACGCCATGTAGGTGATCACCTCGAACAGAGCATCCTGCACGAGCGCCGCTGGCTTCCGGCTGTGCGCTTCGACGTAACCAACCAAGATCGGATCGGTGATTTCCCGCTTCACCGCCGTCCACGGCGCAATGGCCAACGCCTCAGGCTTCGTTCCCCACTCGCTGAAAACCCGGTTGAACGTCTCGAACTGATCCTCCGAGATCGTGACCTTCTGGGCTTCCTGCTCGCCTCCCTCGCGCATGCACACGCGTGTATTTGGATAATATTTATTATCAGGGTTAGGGGGTGTGGGGGGAAGGGGGCCAGAAACGGCGCCATTTGCACCCCTTTCCCCGTCAATGGGGGGCGCCACATGTAACCCTTTGTCCTCGGAAAGGGGTACATCCAATGCATCCCTTTCGGAAAGGGGTGCATCCAGTGAGGGGCTTTCTGGCGCGGCGACTTCCTGAGAAAGGGGTACATCTGGTGTACCCCTTTCCAGCATCAGCGCCTCTAATTCAGACAGCGTCTGCTGGGGAATTCTCAGCCCGTAGACGGTCGGATGTTTCCGGCTTGTGCCCTTCTCTTCGACTGCCAGCCAGTCTTTTCCGGCCTTGATGTGTTTCTTGATCGTTCTCTCATCCATACCCGAGAGACGCACCAAGCGCTTCTGCGTCGGACTGAGGCCAGCGCTGGCTTCGTCACCATGTAGGCTGATGAGCAGCAGGACGAATTTTCCGAGCGGGGGGAGATTTGACGCCTCAAGCATCTTCCAGCGCCATTCGGCGGCTGTGGTTGGCTTGGCGGGCTTGGTGACGGCGACGATGTCGTAGCGCTCATTCGCCATTTTGTCGGCTCCATGTCCGATGATAGCCGTCGTCATTGCACAACTCCCCGGCTGCGGGGCGCGCATACGTTCGCCTTTGAGGTGGATGATGAATTTTTGATTTTGGTGAGGTTTTGCGCAGTGTACGTCTTGCGCACGCGCATTTCGCGCGGTAGAAACGCCTTATCCATTTCGAGTCTCTTCCTAAGGTTGCTCGGATTGGCTAGGGGGCGGCGGGTGTTGCAAGCACCTTCCGTCCCTGCTTCATTTGTAGGGCATTCGATGAACATCATCAAGCCTCGCAAGCGGTTTCTGCAATTTTCCTGCGACGCAACACACTTAGGTGGCTAGCCTTAATCAGCCGTCGCCACGGAACAGACTGAGCAAATGCCGCTCGTCCTCCGCTGTCACCCTCCCGGCCGTGACCAACTCGCCAGACTTCAGCAAGACCCGATCGCGGAACCAGTCCGGGTATCTCTGGATAGCCGCACGGGCGTCTTCCGCCTCAATGCCAGCGAGCATCGCGTGCAATGTCTCATCCAGGTTTTCCCGGTCGAAGATGCCCATCTCTAGAAGCTGCCTCATGGCCTCTATTGAATTTATTCCATGGGATTTGAATTCAATCAGCACTTCCTGCGGTGTTTTTCTTGCGTTTTCAGCGGAAATGTGATGTGCAGGCTCTTGATCTTCACAAACGAATGCTGTATTCATTGACATGCAAATGCTCCTGTGGTTGGGGCGACGAGCGCCTGTTGGCCGAGCAGTACTCGGCTTCGATATTCTTCCAGTTTTCGCCAAACCTTGACTTGATGGGCGGGTTTGGCTTCAGAGTTCTGAGCAGGCCGGATTGTGGAGTCCGGCCTGTTTCTGTTTGTGGCTACGCGCAGACGGCGTCCGCCGCCGATGCGTCATCAATGGGCGCGATCGCGTTCGTCATTCCTGGCCCGATGGGGCCGCAGGTGATCGTTCCAACCGGAAGAGTGGTGATTTCAGCGCGTGGCGTGTCAGCGATGCGGGTGACGCCCGGACCTTTCAGGATCTCATCCAGCGAAGGAACGCAGGGGAGAGCCGCAGGAGAGGCACTGGAGGCCGCTTCGGACGCGGCGACAGGCGTTGACGGCTCGACAGGCTTTGGGGTCTCTACGGGGCTCGCATCCAGGTCTTCGGAGACGTCGAAGATGGAGCGTTCCGGCTCGGCATCAGGCTCACTGGCCGCGACGAACTGCCGGATCTGATCCATCGTGTCTGGGCATGGGGCGATGAGCACAGAGCCAGAAGGGGCGAGCGCCTGGACGCCTTCAAAGAACTCAGCCGCCGCCTTGCTCTCTTCTGGAGAGGCGTCCCACTCCTGGCCCAAATCCTGAAGTTGACGCAACGCCTCTTCCCGCCTGGCGCACTCCTCTGGAGTGAGCGGGGCGCGTTCGCGCGGGACACAGTCCGGCTCGTTGACTGTCTCCTTGGCGACGCCATCGGCGCACGTGCCACAGGCGTCGCCCCACATTTCCATCCTGGACACAACATCCAGGCTTGGATCTGGATCGCCGTCCCCTCCAAGAGTCACCTCGGCCGACATTATGGCGCCCACAGCCATGATCTTGAGCGTCTTGTGGCCTTCGTATTCAACGAAGGTGTCTATGACGCTGCGGAGCGTCCCGACGGCGATCTCTGACGCGCCGTCGTCGTCTGTCCGGATTTCGATGTGTGTGGTGCTCATGTCCGCCCCTCCTCTTCGTGAGGACCGCGCGGCCCAGCCTGATAGGCGACAGGCTCCAGGTGACGCAATTCCTCAACGTGCCGCCATTCCCCAGTGATGTGCATGGACCCTATAGGCTCGCCGGTCGGGGCGAAGTCATCCGGGCCATACTGCGCGGCCTCCCACCACTCCTGGCCATCGGCGTCAATCAGCCAGACGAGAAAAGGCTGTCCGCCGGGAAATGTCTCCGGGCGAAATAAGCCGATGGGTAGCCATCGGTTGTTGAGATCGGGCATGATTTGTCCTTCCGTTGATTAAGCCGTCCGAGAGAACCCAGCGCGCCGGGCTGTCTGAGAGGGCTGGCGGCTCCGTGAAAAGCCGCCGAGATCCGTCATCGCGTAATGTGTTTGATTGCCCACATGCAGCCATCTTCAAGATGCGTCTTCGCTAGAGATAGTTCCCGACTTGACCCCATTTCGCTGACCCTGATGTACAGCGCCTCGAATTCGAGCTTCAGTTGCCCCATAAGAGTTTTCTCGTCATCGGATAGCTGGCGATATTGAATGCGCATGGGGTCACCCAGCGCACGCGGCGACTGAGGGGGATTGTTGCTCACGCGATTATCGTCGGTACTGTCAAATTTTTCTTCAGACATACTGTGTATCCTCTGGATGCTGGAGGGCTGGCGGCGCCCAACGCGAGCGCCGCCGAATACCCGTTCTGCGCGAGGCAGGCGGGCCGTTACTTGTTGCCGTCCAACCCGAACCGATAACTCAGCACCGCGCGAGCGGTCTGGACCGTGGGCTCAATCGTCCCAACGCTGGTGGACGCCCATGTGTAGCCCTCATCGAGCTTTCCGCTGTGGGGGTCGCTGAACAGCGTTTCCTTGCTGAGCTGGCTGTACCGATACTCGCCCTTCAGGAACCAGTTCCCGTACAGGCGAGTTTCAATGCCGCCGCCGACAGTCCATCCGTCGTGGGTCAGAGATTTGCTGGTGGAGTTGTCGGGGAAAGTGTTTCCGTCCCCGCTCAGACTGACAGTCTCGTCAAGCTGGGTGTAGCCAACGAGGCCATAGACCAGCGTTTCCTGGCTGTGCGTGGGCAAGAAGCCGATGCGGCCGCCCAACGTCCACTGGTCGTCGATGCGGATCTTGGACTCGCGGCCTTCTGAACCGACGTTCACACCGTCATTCCAGGAATACGAGTGGCTTTCAGGCTTCCCAGCAAGTCCGGACAAGTCATAGTCGGCAAACGCACCAAACACCCAACGAGACGACTGAGGACGCCAGTCGCCGCCGATCTGGATGGTTCCGAACGCGCCCTTGCCGCCATTCTCGCTCGCGCTGGTCGACGACTCGGAGTAAGTCGCCTTTCCGTTGGCGTCGTAAACAGTGACCGTGCCCACCTCGCCGCCCTTGGCGTCGAAGCTCCCGACGCCCGCGCCGATGCCGACATAAAGGCCGGTCCAGTTGACGGGCGCGCCGGTGTAGCCAACACCTTCGTCCTTGTATGATCCGCCAGTGGCTCCAAGATCCGCAGCGCTCGCGCCAGCGGCACAAGCAGCCATGGCAACCATTGAAGCAATTAGCAGTTTGATAGTCATGAGATGTTTATCCTCACGTTGTTGCACCTCTATCCGGGTGCCGGAACTGCGGGCAGATCCTCGCGAGACCCATGCCCGGTACTGAGCGACAGCAACGCGCCGCCGCTAAACTGGGTTTTGCGACTGCCAATCCAGGAGTTGCGCCCGGTCTTCCTGGCTCATCATCAGCCAAGCGCGCATAGCCGTTTCCAGCGGGCCAGCCTTGGCCACGGCAGCGTTGAAGAGGACGACGGGCTCGTCTTGGAGGGTGACGGTCTTTTTGCGCCAGCCGAGTTCGACGCATGCCGCATGCACGCTCGTCTCGCCGCGAAGGACAGCGTCATGCTGCTCACGGGCGCGAGTGTCGCCTTCGTCGGCGGCTTTGCGGAGACGGCGGAGGCCAGCTTGGGCGGATGTGCCGGTAGGGGCTGATGGAGGTAAACAATCTTGTATATTATCCAAGGTTGTTTCGTCCTTGACCTTGGCGGCATTGTGATTTCCCAAAGGAGCACCAGCCCCGCGCTTGGTGGCTTGCTGCCACGCATCCATGGCTTCAGCGTCGCCAGAGATAAGCTTCTCTATCGTATCGTAATTTGTTCCAAGTCCTTCAGGATAACGTTTGTAAATAAACTCATGCAGAGACATGGGCTTAACAACGCTCATATGCAACTTGCGCTCGTGTTCCCAAATATTTCCCGCCAACGCTTTCTTGAGATGCATTGGAAACAGCTCAACGTTAATCAAGCCGTCCATTGCCTCTTTTATATCGTCAACGATTAACTGGCGCGCTTCCGCTTCATCTGATTTCGACAACACGCCAAAAGAGTATACGTTTGACATTTACGCCGCCTTATCCACGCTTGGGGCAGATATAGCTTTAGCCTTTATCAGCATATTGCATATTTCAGGATCTGACATCCATGCAATATTTGGAACGTCAATTCTAAATTGGGATATCTGCGGTGCGTGTTGCTTCAGAAACCACATAGGGAACTTCTCGCCACCCAGGACGATGGCTTTGGCTTCAGCGTTGCTGTCCTCAATGACAATGTCTTGGTGTGGCCGAACGCCGCCGCCAACACCGATCCTGGTAAGGGATGATCTGTATTCCTCGCCAAGAGCGCAGCACCGATGGAACTCTATTTCGAGAGCAAATTTCTCAAGCTCGCTATCGGCTGGCATAAATATAAACGAGCGCTCGCGTTCGCTCATTTCAACACGCATTGCTCGTCCGCAGAACTGCTGAAAGAATAAGGCAGTGCGAATGACTGAGGCATAGACGCCAACGCGCAGGCGTGGGATGTCAACCCCCTCACTGATCATCGATACGCCAATGATCCACTTTGCGGAGCCGAGCCGGAATTCCTCAATCTTGCTTTGCGCTTGATCAATGCGATTGTGAACGATAACCGGGGGCTCGCCAGAAATGGCCTCCAGTTCTGCGGCAATGTCCGTCGCGTGCTGCTGGTCCATTGCGACGACAAACCCGGCTGCGTGCCTGTCAACCCCTCCGCCCCTGCGGATCTCCTCAAGCTTCGAGTGAGCGGCGACCAGCATAAATTTTAGGAAGTTTCCCTTGATGGAAAGCGCTGCCCGCAGACGCTGTGAACAGAGCCTCTTGTTCTCACCCTTTACCGCAGACATAATTTGCGAGAGAGAAGCTGACGAGCGAGTGCCGTTGTCTTTTGGGTCAATCCAGGACAAGGCTCCGTCAAACAGCGTAAACTCGATAGGTCTGCAAACCCTGTCTGTGACAGCCTGCCTATATGTATAGGTGTCAAGGGCGATTGCCTCTCTATTGTCAGGATCATATCTTACGAATGCAATTGGGTTATTCCCCTCTCGAAACGGAGTGCCCGTTGTGCAGAGTTTGAAGACGGCCTTCCCAAACGCCTTCTCAACTGCAACGCCCCATGTATTCCCGTCGAAGCCATCGAAGGTTCCGCCTGTATGATGAACTTCATCAAGAATAACTATGACCTTGTAGCGAGCACAAAAACTCATGATTGACTCAACAAGCCCCTTGGCCTGCTGGTAGTTCATGATAAATCCCGACTGGCCTAGGGACAACTGCCCCTGCTCGAAGTCACTTCCTGACCCAACAGCAAGAAGATCAATCCCGAGAAGTCTGGCCCTGTCTATCCATTGCGTCTTTATTGCGAGATTGGGCGTGAGGACGAAGACGACAGCGTCGTGATATATCGAGCGAATAAGCCGGTTCGCAATATAAAGCCCGCCAAATGTCTTTCCAGACCCAGGGCACGCACAAATAAGCGCCCGGTCGCCACCGGAGCCTGCGACAAGTTCGCACTTATTCGCAGATGTCCTTTGCCATCTTCTGGGAGAAAACGAGTGCGCTCCATTGTTAGACGGTTGCGCGGATTTCTCTTTCGATTTTCTCTTGGGTCTGCCCATGCTCTTTTCCTTGTGAAAGCCAACTGAGAAACCGCTCCGTGAAGCGCTTACTGAAGTGGCCGAATAAAACGCCGGAGATTTCGCCCCGGCGACTTGGCGAGCAAGGCGAACGCCTCAACTTGCTGCGCGCCATCCAGCAACAGGAGCCCTAAACTTGCGCATGGGCACGTAGGCGACTTGGGTGTGCTTACGGCAGTACGGCCGCCCATCTTCGCGGGGATCGCCGCAGAAATGGAATTCGGCCGTTCCCGGCTCCCCCAGCGGCCAACGGCACATCGACGGGGAGAGATCAATCAACTGGAGATCGGCGGCGCGCGGCTCTTCCTCGACGGTGACGATGGGTTTTGGCAGTTCTGGCGCCACAGGCGCGGGCTGGGGCGTCTTAGGCGCATGCACTTTGACGCGGGCAGGAGATAGCTCCGGCGCCATCGGCGGAGGCGCAACGACAGGCACAAACACGGGAGCAACAGTGCTCCCCTGTGCGACAGGCGCGCAGATCGCGGCTTCGGGTGGCGCGACAGGGCGCGGCTTGGGCTTGCGTCGAGCAATCCTCCCCGGCAGCCCGAGCCGATGGGATTTTCCGATTACAGCGTTACGCGTGCAGTCGCCAAGACGGCTCGCGATCTGGCTGGCGCTCAGGCCCTCGTCCCAGAGCTTCTTCAGGCTGGAGACGCGATCATCCGTCCACGGGTTTTGCGCAGTCATGCAGCATTTTCCTTTGCACACGGCAAAGAAATGCCCATTAAATGCTCTGGAGACAGATTTTTTCCAATAGCCTCAGCGTAAGTAAGGATTTTTATGTGATGACGACCAGGTATCAGGCCACCCGTCCCATGCCGCCTCTTCGATTTTGGCCATTTGTACGGCGTCGTTCTGTCTATTTTCAACACATCAGCAAGCACTGCTTCTCCAGCCCTTCCTGGTTCGCTGAAAAATTCAATAATCGTGCGTGCGGGCTCAAGGCCCCCATCCTTGGGCATTGGCTGGCTCTCTTCATTCTGAGGGGTGTGCGATTTCATCCCGAGAGTGTGCGAAATTCCCACACATCTGTCAAGCGATGTGTGGGAAACGGTCTCTTGATATGTGGGGAGACGGTGGCAAGGTGGTCGCCTGAGTGCAAAATGAACAGTGGTTGGGACCAAAAATGACCAAGAGCGAGATCATTCCGCCAAAGGCGCAGGAAAGTGTACTGGAGCAGGTAGGGCCTATATCCCCATCCGAAGAGATGGAGGCCACACAGAGGGATATTCAGGCGAAAACAGCGCGTTGGGTATCTACACTGATTAACGTAAACGGATTAGATGTGTCCAAGTTGGCTAACCTAAGCGGTGTGGAACGCACCGCTTTGAGCCGATCCATTAACGGAAACCGTGATTTCAAACTCCATGAAGTTGTATTAATAGCACGTGCATTCAGAATGTCATTCGACGAATGGAATATCGTTGCCAGCGAGCCGCGCGCGAGTAAGCTTCTACCTCTTTTGGGTGAAGTCAGTAATGCCGCGTGGCGGAAGAAAAAGGGCACCGAAATGAATGTCGGGACAGCTCCTATAGAGCCAATAGTGACAAAAGAAATAGATGGATTAAATCAAGTTTGCTACTTTCTATCAGACGGAAAATACGCAGGTAAGTACGCGGTTTGCATCGATGCAAAAACCAGGAGCGCACCATTAAGCGACGGAGACCTTCTCATCGCGAAAGAAACTGGTGTTCTTCAGGGGGAACAGTCCTCAGAGTTAGAGAGGATAATCTTACGGAAAGTTTGCAAGCCCGAGAATGGGCGCATCACACTTATCCCCATCGACCCTTCTGAAGACGAGCCTGAGTTGGATCTATCTGCCAGCGACATTAAAGTTGATGTCATTGGTTTCGTTATCGGGTTCTTCATTCCTGTCTGATCGCCAGTCTGTATACCCCGCATAAAATCCCGGCATCTGTGCGAAATTCCCACACATCACCCTTGACAAAGGTGTGGGAATTTCGCACACTCCCCTCATCGCCGGTGAGATTGCCCACCCAGATGGGCGCTTCAAAATCCATCAAAGCAAGATTGCCTGCGATTACGGGAAGCGCCATGGGTGCGGCGAACGCACTCGGTCCCAACTGCTGCAAGTAGTCCAGCTCATGGCGCTTCACGCCTCTCCGATAACTCGGAGAGCCCCTGAAGTCGTGCAGTCATCTCACCGGACTGCTGCACAGCCGCCCACAACCTTCGGGGGTTCGCCCAGCTACCGGCCATTTCAGACAGGCTCGCCCGGATCGGAAACTCAGACGGCACGTCTGGGGTGTCCGGTAGCCCAGCACCACAGCGCGACGGAAGGACAAGAGCATACATGGCAAAGTATCGGAAAAGGCCAGTCGTTATCGACGCAGTGCAGTTCAATCAACTTGGCGATCACCCATCGGTATTGGAAGACACCAATAGCCCCACTGGCTTCGGCATCCATACGCTTGAGCACACTGGAATAAAGCACGAAGTGACCATCGGCGATTTCATTATAACTGGGGTGAAGGGAGAAGTTTACGCGTGCAAGCCTGACATCTTCGCCGCCACGTATGAGGCGGTGGAATAGCAGTTTCCGAACGAGGGCGGGCTGGAGATCAAGCGGGGTATGCGGGGTCTCCAGCCCAAAGATGATGGCGGTTTAGGCAAGGGCATTCGAACAGTCAGACGTTGATCCCCCGATTTAACGACTGGTCGCCCCCACGAATGCCCGTCCCTAAACCACTACAGGAGCAAAAACATGCAGCAGTGCCAGATCATAGCCGCCGAATTCCCGAAGTTTCCCAGCCGTCAGCAGACGATGGAGAAACTCCGCGCCGCCGAAATGACTGTGTTCGCCGATGAATGTGAGCGTCTGGCTGTCACTCACGGCGTCCCCGCTTCGCTGAAGATGCTCATTGGATCGTGGATCGATGGCACCAACACGATGACCATCCAGCCGAACGCCGAGGTTGCGACATTGCTCGAAGGGCTGGCCAAGAGGTTTCAGTAAAGCGTTGTGCCGGGGCGCAGGTTCTGCATCGTCCCGGCCACCACCCGCCATCGCAGCGAGTTCTCACTGAGAATTCACTAGGATCGCGGCAGTACAAGGGGAGGGTCTTTCGGCTTAGGCCGTCTCGACGAACTCTTAAACCCGCGTCCATCAATTTCGGTTTCCTCGCTGGTCACCGGAAACAGAGGCGGCGGCAAAGGTCTTGGGGCCGCCGCCTCACAAAAGTTTAGTCGGAACACAGGGGCGGCAACGTCGTTCCGACTTTCTGAGAGGCCAAGGACGCTGCGCGGAACCGCCACGATGCACAGATGAGCCAAGGCCAAGCCGCTGAAGAGGCGGCCGAGTTGGTGGAAGGCCAACACCGATTTCGCCCGAAGGGGCAACGAGACGCCCAACCCCCAAGAGCCGACGTAAGCGCGAGCAGGAGGGAAGAGGGGGCAGGTGCGGCGAGGCACTCCGGAACGCGCTCGCTTAGTAAGTCCTGCCTGACAGCCGGGAAAGACCGGCACATATGCCCAGTATCCCAGGGATGGGGGCTTCGGAGGTTGCGCTGCCGAAGTTGAAGATTGGTTCGATCCCAACGCTGGGCGCCAACGCATTCGCTGCAAGTCCTCTGCGGAGGATTGGCAAGGACTGCGTCTCGCAAGAGAAACAGGATCACGAACTGGGCTGTGAACTACAACGTGATGAAGTTCCGGCGCGCCGCTTATTTGGTCGGCCCGCAGTCCTACCTTTCGCAGCCATGTGGAGGCTGCTTTTTGAGGCCCCCTCGCAGCCTGAGAAATGCGAGCCACGGACGATGGAGGCGCCAATGCGCGGGTAAGCCGTTGTGGTTGCGACGGAAAAGACCGCATCAAGGAACCGAACTGCCCATGAAGCTTGAGAGATAGAGGACTGCGGCATAGCCGCGAATGAATGCGCAAACACTACAGCCGCAGCACTTCGCTCCCAGGGTCATTTCCTGGCTTCCGAGTTCCGCGAACCTGAACTCGGGCGGCTTCTACCAGTGACTTCCCGTCACAGCGACGGCTCTTCTGGGAATTCGCATCAACCCCTCGGAAGAACCGCCTCTCTGACCGGAACCTTTGACTGAACAGGCACGGCCTTTGGTCGGGCGACGGATGAGCTTTGCATAAAACACAGGGGCAGATATGGACGACCAAACCACAGAACCAGAAGCCGAAGAACCAGCGCCAGCGGCAAAGCCGAAGGCCAAGCAGGGCGGGAAGAAAACCCCCAACGTGGTCTGGAAGCTGACAGACGAAGTCAACGCCGTGCGAGCGCTGAAAGAGGCGTTTGGCCCCATGATGGAGGAAGACCCCGAGTTGGCTGCCTGCATGGTCGAGGGGGAGACGGGGTTCATTGAAGCCGTCCAAGCAATCATCGTCTCGCGCAACGAGAGTCTCGCGCTTGCTGAAATGGCTGACAAGCTTTCCGACACTTACGCGGAGAGAAAAAAGCGGTTCGAAGCAAGAGCGAAGGCGCTCCGAGAAACGCTTGCGACGGCCCTCGAAGCAGCCAAGGAAACGAGCGTTCCAACCGGCGCGGGGACTGTATCGCTCTCGGATGCGCCCGTCATAGCCATCATAGAAAACGAAGTTCTTGTGCCATCCCGCTTTTGGGTAACTCCACCTCAGCCAGAGAAGAGAATAGACAAGAATTCTCTGAATGCCGAAATCAAACTTGGGCCAATCCCTGGGTGTCGCGAGTCAGAACCTCGCAAGATTGCCACAATAAAAACGAAATAACTTAGCAGAATTTTTACGGAGATATCATTATGTCGGCAATGGTCTCAGCGGAAGTCATCACGAATTCAGTAGTCCCCATCCATGCACCGAACGTTCATCGTCTTCCGACCCCAATGGAGTTGCTGACCAACGCCCTGTCCACTGGCGCTGGCGTTGATGTCATCGAGCGTCTGATGGCGCTACATACTCAGTGGGAGGCGCGGGAGGCACGCAAGGCGTTCGCCGCTGCAATATCCGCAGCGAAGGCGGAAATCCCCCCAATTCTCAAGACAAGCAAGGTTGACTATAAGCCAAAAGACAGCGGCCCCGTGAGCTATAGCCATGAGGACCTTGGAGAGATGTGCCAAATTATCGATCCAATCCTTGGAAAACACGGCCTCTCCTATCGCTATAAGTCGTCTCAAAATGGCTCCATAATATCAATGGCGTGCATTGTGGAGCATTGCAACGGACATAATGAGGAAACTTCTTTGGCTGCGCCAGCGGACACGTCTGGGAAAAAGAACGCGATACAATCTATAGGAAGCACAATCACATATTTACAGAGATATACTCTGAAATTAGCGCTCGGCATTGCTGCGTCAAAGGACACCGACGCCAATTCTTGTGATGAACGACAAGAGCCAGACAGAGGGCGGAACCGTCAGAACAGCAACCACCAGGAACCCCATCAACCCGCCGAGCCATGCACGCAGATCAAATGGACGGACAACAGCAATCCAGTGTCGATCATCGACAGGAATTTGTACAACGTGGTTTCGGCGGAAGCCAACAAAGCTTTCGCAGCCAATGATCCCCAATGGGTTTTGGATTTAAGGGACCGCAATGCTGATGCTCTACGTGCTTGGTGCAAGAGCATGGGGAAAGAGGCGCGGGATATGCTGATTGATCTGTTTGCAAGGGCCGAAGCTGCCGTTGCGGAAAAGGGCAACCAGCAGCCGGAGCAACAGCAAGCGGCTGCGTCTTAACTATGGCCATCAAGCTCTGGCTTCACCCCGAAAGAGGCGGCCTCTTCGCCCTCAACCCAGAGGACGAAGAGGCGATAGCCGCCCTCGGCGCCCGCGACGTTGAGGTGACGATCAAGGCGGACAACATCCGGTCTCAGCACGAGCACCGGATGTTTTTCGGCCTCATATCCGCCGCGTTCAAGCGTTGGCCGCCAGAGCATCGGTTCCGCCCGTTCAACGCCGATCACCTTCGTCACTGGCTGGTCTGTGAGGCGGGGCACTGCACGACGATCGTTTACATGGTGGCGGGCGACGGAGGAAAGGTCGCCCGCATAGGCCACAACGGCGGCCCGCGTCTCCAATACGACCAGGACGCAGAGATCATCGTCGCAGCAAGTATGGGTGAGTTGGCTGTCAAGGTTCAGGAAACCAGCATCAGGAAACGCACACCAATCATTGACCACGATGACCGCTGTATTCGTGTGCGCCTAAGCAATTCCATCGCATGGACGAATTTAGGGCAGAAACGGTTTCATCAATATGTCGAGGAAGTAATTGATATATTGACGGTTGAGCTTGGATTTAATGCTGAAGAGCTAATTAGGACTGAAGGATATGAAAGCAACGTTGAATTTTCTTCTGGCGGACACAGAGACGACAGGACTGGACAGCACCAAAGACAGGATCGTTGAACTCGGCTGGACGCAACTCGAATTTGATCCAGCCACCGGCGAGGCGCGTATCTTCGGTACAGACAGCATCTTGGTAAATCCTGGCGTCCCCATCCCGCCAATAGCGTCTGCTGTGCACCACATTACGGACGCTGATGTCAAGGACGCGCCCGTTCTGGGCGATGCGATCCAGCGTTTGCCGCTGCATCCCGGCGTGATCATCTCCGCCCACAACTGGGCTTTCGACGCCGGTTTTCTGACGCCACAACTCATCGGCGATCGATCTGCGATCTGCACTTGCAAGGGCGCTCGGCGGGTTTGGCCAGATGCTCCGGGGCACAAAAACCAGGAGTTGCGTTACTGGCTGAACCCCGAAGGGATAGACGCTGCGCTCGCCAAAGACACGCATCGGGCGGGGTCGGACGCCTATGTCACAGCTTTCATCCTTCGCGAGTTGCTCAAATGCGCCACGGTTGAAGAATTGATCCAGTGGACGAAAGAGCCATCATTGCTCGGCATCTGCTACCTGAAGAAGCACAAAGGCACGCCATGGAAAAATGTCCCGCATGATTACTTGCGGTTGGTGGCTGGCCAGCCCGACATGGACGCGGACATCAAGCACACCGCGAATTATTGGCTCAACAACCGATAGGTCGAAGGAAAAGCCGCCATGAAAGACCGCCAAAAAGCCCTAGCCGAAGCGCGCGGAGACATCCGCCACTTCTGGGGCCAACTTTCCCAGCCCACCACTCCCGCACGCAGGGCGATGCAGGAACACAGGATTGCGCAAGCAGAGGCCAACGCTTCCTTGATCCGCCGGATATGCGGCCCGGTTCCGAGTTTCATTCCTGCGGCGAAGGGATGAGCGATGATGAGCGCCCCCGGAACTGACTGGACCCCGTCCAGCATCGAGATCAACACCACGACAGGCAAACAGCCCCGCACCGGATGGCGGAAGGGTAGCTTCGGCATCGTCGAGATCAACATAGAGACAAAGCAGGTCGGCTGGCTCCTTGCTGCGTCTCTTACACACCTCGGAACCGGATGGCGTGTCGCAGCATTCGCAGACGCCAAGGAGGCAGCCATTGCTGGCGAATTGGCGGAACAGTGCGCCGACTGGTCAACGCTTTGCAATCCATCGGTGGCGAAAAGCCCCGCGTGGGACGCCGTCAAGAACCGCATGGTCGAACTCTGGGAGGCGGCTGGTATTTGCAAGCGCGTTACCGCTGAGAATGGCCAAGCGATATGGGCCGCCAATTCCGAGTGCAGCGAGGCGCGCCATGAAAGCCGTTCTTGATGACACCGGCGTTCCCTGGGGGTTTGGCGAGACAGCAGAAAAGGCCAAGACCGACGCAATTGACCAGATCATGGATTTGCCAAAAGACCAGCTACGTGAGTTTATTCAGACACTGGTCGAAGACTTCATGGTGCGAGAATTCAGCACTGCGCTGGTGGATAAATTCAAGAGCGGAGATGACGAGGTGGAGATGGTTGCACAGGGGCGAGCATTTTACACGAGGGAAGAAGCTGAAGCACGAAAGGCACAAAGATGAGCCGATACGCACACTACGAAGCCGCTGGCTGGATTGAACGCAACCAGGACATTACCTGTTCCGATCTCGGATGCCGGGCCGCGTACATCATCAGCGTCGCATTTGGCGGCATCTACAACGCCCCAATTGAGCATAAGTTCACTCAGTGGACCAGCAAGAAGCTTGTTGATGTGATCTGTGTGTCTCGCGTCGGTGTGGCGACGTTCGACCGCGACGAACTCACCAAGATCGTGCTGCTCGCCCACGAACTATGTGTCCGCGTCGAGGTGGACACCATTCTAACTGCCGTCGAATACCCAGAAGACCCAGAAGACGCGCCATCCAGGGCCGAGATCGTCAAACACACCGAAGACGCCCCATGGGCCGATGGGTTCGCCCCACATCTCAGGCTGAGGTTCAGCCCGCGCGACCGCAATGCCGATACGATTTACGACCGTCACCCAGACATCGACCAGGCCGTTGCCGAGTTCCGCAAGTGGTTCGACGACAGCGCCCGCAATATCGCCACCGCGCGGGCGCCGGAGGTTGTCGGCTGATGGCCCGCTCCCCACGCCAGGAATTCCGCCCATCGGTCAAGGCCGAGATCAAGGCCCGCGCATACGACGCGGATGCTGGCTTCTACCGCTGCGAAGCCGATGGGTGTGGCTGCGTTGTCTCCGTCAAAGAATGCCCTGTTGAGGGCGCTCCCGAGGGGGATGTGGACCACACCCAAGCGACCTGGACCCAAAGCTCAGTGGCGGTGAAAGACCGGCCGCCACTGACCGCCGCCGCTGGGAAACTACTTTGCGAGGATTGCCACAAGGCCAAAACACGGCGCGAGGCATTCGAGCGGATGCGCACCGACGGCGGCGGGAGGCAGCACGCCGAGCACCTGCGGGCGATGGCCGCAAAGCTGGAGGGGATCGAGTTGGAGCCGACGAGGAAGATGCAGGGGCGGGGATTTCCGGAGGTGAGCCGCAAGCTCCAGTCTCGCGGGTTCCCGACGAAGGAGGAGCGCCAGGCAGCCAGATTGAGCAGGTGACCAAACCAGCCGCGCAAGCCCCTGGCTTTAGCCATGGGGTGAGCGGCTTGCAAATAAATCGCCTCAGAACCCCCCGGCTTTAGCCGTGGGGAGGTTCAGGCCTTCGCCGTCCCGACGCCAGCGCCGGGATTGCAAAAGCATCAACCAACAGGATCAAAGCATGGCCGATTTCAACACCCACATCACCGCTGGCGCCATCGTCAGCGGACTCGGCGCGACGCTGGCTCTCACCTCCGGACTGGTCCCTGCGACGGAACTCCTGACGCTGGTCAGCGCTGGCGTCATAGGCAGCATCCTCCCAGACATCGATCTGGACAAGGGCAAGCCGCTCCACGGTTTGTTTGGAGCGCTCGGGCTCACGCTGGCGTTTGGCGTTGTCATGAACCTCGGTGGACTTCCGCTGTGGGCGCTGGCTGGCGTCTGGCTCACCGTCTTTTTGGGGACCAGCTTCTGGCTGTGTCATGTGTTTATGCACTACACCGCGCACAGGGGGATTTGGCACTCGATCCTGGCGGCTGCGTTTTTCGCAGCAGTGACGATCGTCACGCTCAGCGCCGTGTTCGGCAAGGCTCCAGCTATCGCTTGGTTGGGCGGGCTGTTCATGTTCGGCGGCTACATCGTGCATCTCATTTTGGATGAGGTCTACGCCGTCGATTGGAAGAATTGGCGCGCGAAGAATTCGCTCTGGACCGCGATCAAGCCGTACGACCACCACCACCCGGTCAACAGCGGGATCATGGCGGCGGCTGTCCTGGGGCTGCTGCTCATGGCCCCGTCTCCCCAACCGCTCGTAAAGGCCGTGTATGCGGCGGAAACTCATCAGCATTGGGCCGCGAAATGACCAAAAATGATGATGACCTGATGAATAAAATGGTTGCATTCTGGGCAAGCTTCATCAGTTTCTTTGCGATTGGACTAGTTGTAATATGGGCTGCTGTGTGTTGCGGAGTGCTAAGTCTGGAATTTTTTACTGTGACGCTGGTTTTTATATTATCAATATTGCTATTGATGACGCGTTGGAGTAAAATACAAGACATTTGAAAGTGACAGTTTTGCAATCCCGCTACTTCGGCGGCGGGATAACCAAGCTGTTACGATAAACTAGAAGCCGGATACACGGAGATCGAAAGGGATCAATATGGCCGGATCAGTCAATAAGGTTATTTTACTGGGTTCGTTGGGGGCTGACCCAGAAATACGCAGGACCCAAGACGGGCGCGCCATCGCAAACCTGCGGGTTGCCACCAGCGACAGTTGGCGAGATAAGACCACTGGCGAGCGCAAGGAGAAGACCGAGTGGACTCGCGTCGCCATCTTCTCTGAGGGGCTTTGCAAGGTTGCGGAGCAATACCTGCACAAAGGGTCGAAGGTCTACCTCGAAGGCCAGCTTCAGACCCGGAAATGGACGAACCAGAAGGGCGAAGACCAGTATAGCACTGAGGTCGTGCTCCAGGGTTTTAATTGCCAGTTGGTCTTGCTCGATGGCAAGCCGGGTGGTCAGCAAGGAGGCGGGCAAACCTCCGCGCCGAGCGGCTATGGAAACCCGAATGCTGGCCCGAATGATCGTCCTGCGGCTGGCGGATACGGCGGACAGCCTCCGCAGGGTGGAGGGTTCGGCGGGGGAACCGCAGGAGGCGGCCACTTCGACAAAGACCTGGACGACGAAATTCCGTTTGCGTTCAAAGAGATAGCAACACCTTGGGATACCGTCTGACGTTTTCGCTGTCCGGGCGGCGATCGGTCGCCCGGCATGCAAAGCCGCCACGAGACAGGAGCCACCCTCGCATTCTTCGCAACACTCAATTTGCTGTAGGTTAACCCATGCCCATCATCCCCACGATACACCTGAACGGCAGTTCCAAGGCTGAACTGCTGGACAAACTGCGCACAGCGATCGGTCTCATCGACAAGGCGATAGACGGCGTCCGCCAGACGGCGCCCAACGGCAGGGACTATTACCCGCAGGGAACCGCCGCATTCCAGGAAGCGCGAGACGCCTTCCACCTCATGCTGGGGAAGCTCGGAGAGGTGCGCGGCGAACTATATGATATCGCGCTCGGCATCATCCCGCAGGGGCGCGACGCGGGCGAAGGTGGAGAGGGCTTCGAGCCTGTCCCGGTTGCCTCGGTCTGGCGTCCCATGGCCGACGCCCCCACCGATGGGGCATTCCTCGCCAAGTTCCGGGGCGATCTGACCATCGTCGTTGACGGAGATCCACAGCGCAGCCATTGGGCCGGACGCCAGATCGTCGCCCGAGCAAAAGACGGAGAGATCGTGCTGGACGCGCCAGTTGCTGTTCGCTGGTGGTTTGAACTGGGCGATTTCGAAGGATGGATGCCGCTGCATGGGGAGGGCGCCTGATGGCTGAGCACGAGACATGCATCGGCGCTACCGACGAATGGTATACGCCGCGAGAGATATTCGATGCGCTGGGGCTCCGGTTTGATCTTGACCCATGCTCGCCTGGTGCCGGGCACTGGGTTCCATCTTCTGCCGTATTCACCAAAGAAGACGACGGGCTGTCAAAACCATGGACCGGCCTTGTCTTCATGAACCCGCCATTCGGCGGCCGAAACGGACACACCCCCTGGCTGGTGAAGTTCCTTGACCACGCCAACGGCATCGCAATCGTCCGCGCGTACACGTCGAGCGGATGGTGGCATGAGCACATGCACCGCGCAGACGCTATCCTGTTCCCGCGCGGCAAAACCAAATTCATCCGCTCAGACGGAAGCGTAGGGAAAGCGCCAGGCCACGGCGTTGTGCTGATTGGGATGGGCGACGTGTCGGTGGAAGCGCTACATCGCTCTGGTCTCGGAATGGTCTGGGACAGGCGCGGCGAACATAGGAGGGCTGGCTGATGCACGCCCTCACGATTTACCAACCCTACGCCAGCCTGATCATGGCTGGCCTCAAGCCATACGAATTCCGCGCATGGAAGCGAGGCATTCCCGCGCGGTTCATCGGCGCGCGCATTGTCATCCACGCGGCCAAGTGCCGGTTGCCGCAGTCGGACCTTGAATCGCTGCTCAACAACCCAGGCCATCTGTGCGCCGGGGCGTCGGCCGCGAAGCTTCGCCAAGTGCAGGCGTTCGTCGGCGACGTCATCAATGGCCGCCAGGCGCTCACGTACAGCGCTGGACTTGGGACGGCAATCCAGGGCGCGCCGGTTCACGCGAGTTGCCTGCGGTATGGCCGCGAGCCTCAGAACGACGCCGAGCGCCTGGATCTGGGATATCCGCTGACCGAGATCGAGGCGGTTCCGGCGTCGGGGAAACAGGGGTTTTGGATTTGGGGGCGAGCCTGATGGCCAGATACACAAAGCGCAGACAGCCCGAGCCGAAGAAACAGAAAGCGGGCAGCACATACGACGCATCCAACAACCCTCTGGCGATCCTCAAAATTGGGGACGTCGAGGCATTGATAAACCACTCGAAGGCGACCGTATATCGCTGGATGAAAAGCGAGAAATTCCCAAAGCAAGTGACGCTTGACGGCCGCGCCATTGGTTGGAGGCAAGGTGAAGTAAACGAGTGGCTGAAGAATTTGCAGGCGGGGCAGTAGTCCCGCCTTCTCATTTTCTGTGAGTGTCCAAATAATCCGACCAATATTGCATCATCTCTCGCCGCTCCGTAAGCAGTTCAGCGTGATCATACGCCTCATCAAGCGCGTTTTTTTGCTTATGGCTCAGTTGCAGCGAAACGGCCTCTCGGCTGATCGAGTGCAGCTTTAGCGATCTCAGTTCAGACATGGTTGTTTTCATCAGTGCTCGAAAGCCGTGCTGGGTCATTTCGTGTCTAAAACCCATGTCATGCAAGGCTTTAAGGGGTGTCGCATTGTCAATATGCCCACTTTTATTGCGCCAGCTATAGAATATAAATTCTTTATCGCCAGTTATGTTTTGAAGCCCCTTCAGAACAGCCATCGCTTGCCTTGATAGCGGCACGATATGCGGCCTTCGTTTCTTCATGCGTTCAAGGGGTATTTCCCACAACCCCTTGTCCCAATCGACCTCACCCCACCGGCCACCGGCCATCTCGATACTCCGAAGAAACACCATCGGATACAGGCGTAACGCCGCCTTCGTGGTCGGCTCGCACGAATGGGCGTCAATCGCAGCCAGCAATTCAGGCAGCCGGTCCGCTTTTACCGTCGCCATATGCGTTACCGTGTGCGGTCTGAACGCGCCCAGCAACACGGCGGCAGGGTCGCCTTCACACAGTCCCGACCAAACCCCGAATTTGAAGATGCGGGAGCAGTGCGTACGCAGGGTCCGGACCATGGCCAGCGATCCGGCCTCCTCGACCTTGCGAAGACAGCGCATCAACTCCGGCGCATCAATCTCGGCAATGGGGCGGTCTCCCAGATCTGCGAACAGATGACGTTGGATATCCGCAGCCGCCGCATGCCTAGTGTCATCTGTCCAATTTTGAAGCGCAATCCAGTTCCCCGCGACAACCTTGAAAGTGGACGACTTGGCCTTCGCTATCGCCGCCTTCTCCTCTTTACGGACTTCTCCAGGGTCTTTCCCGCCCGACAGAAGGCGACGGGCCTCATCCCGGCGCTGGCGCGCGTCGGCCAACGACACATCCGGATAAGCCCCCAACGCGAGCAGTTTGCGCTTCTTCTGGAAGGAGTATTGGAAGCGCCAGAGCATCGATCCGTTCGGATTGATGAGGATGAAAAGCCCTTGCGTATCAAAGAGTTTGTAGGGCTTGTCCTCGGGTTTGGCGCTCTTGAGTGAGGTAGCGTTTAGCGACATTCTGCGGTATCCCTCTGAAGGGTTGCGGGGCATACCGCATTCCCGTACCGCACTCCGGAGTTTGTATCAACACGTCTCATACTGTCTCACAGCGTCTTATCCATAATGGAAACAGACTGTTGCCTAAAAACATGAGTCATTATGAGACCGAATGAAGCATAACTGCACCAGTTCGGGCAACTCGTGAAG
>JGI20214J51650_10000692_pt1 | contig 21133 bp, 12 predicted proteins | sample WetSurMetagenome_FD_51650 | JGI IMG/M metagenome (IMG submission 51650) | reverse complement strand
ACTCTGTGGTTAATGGCTTTCTTCTCTGAAACGGCTATCTGATATTCCTTACCATAAACGACCATTGGCAGACATTTGTCCGACAGATTATTAATAATTATTTCTTCCTTAGTCACCTTCACTTCAAAAAGGCTTCCCCTGAACCTGGCATGAAATGAATACGATTTCCATTGAACTGGTATAAGAGGATTTATCTGAACCTTTTCTTCATCTATCCTCATGCCTCCGAAACCTTCAACAATTGCCAGCCAGGTTCCTGCCATGCTGGTTATGTGAAGACCATCACCGACTTCATTATTGTAATCGTCGAGATCGAGCCGTGAAGTTCTGAGATAAAGTTCATACGCCTTTTCAATATAACCCAGCCGGGAAGCTATAATGGAATGGATGCATGCAGATAATGAAGATTCATGAACAGTCATCGGTTCATAAAAATCGAAATTCCGCCTTATGGTTTCGGTATCATATTTATCTTCAAACACATAAAGGCTTTGAAGCACATCAGCCTGTTTTATGAAACACGACCTTAAAATTCTGTCCCACGACCAGTGCTGGTTTATCGGCCGTTCTCCTGAAGGGATCTTTCCGGCGTCCATTAACTCCTTGTCCAGAAAACCGTCCTGCTGAAGAAAAACTTTTCTTCCTTCATCAAAAGGCATGTGAAGGTTATCTATTATTTTCTGCCAGAGACTGGTCTCTCCCGAAAAGTCAAAACCCGTTTTACTTATAAGGTCCCTGTATTTATCCGGAAGCTCTTTCATAACTTTCAGCAGACTTTCGATAGTATATGACATCGTCCATGATGCCATTGAGTTGGTGTGCCAGTTATTGCTGACATTGTTTTCATACTCATTTGGACCAGTAACACCCAGGATTACAAATTTTTTCAGGTTTTCCGACCAGGTTGCCCTCTGGCTCCAGAACCTGGAAATTCCTATTAATACCTCGAGTCCGTAATCGGCAAGATATTCATTATCACCTGTATGCTTTATATAATTGCAGATGGCAAATGCAATAGCTCCATTCCTGTGGATCTCCTCGAAAGTTATTTCCCATTCATTATGACACTCTTCCCCATTCATTGTCACCATCGGGTAAAGTGCGGCTCCGTTCTTAAAGCCAAGCTTTTCCGCATTTTTGATGCTGGCCTGCAGATGTTTATACCTGTAAAGCAAAAGGTTCCTGCCGACTTTCTGATCAGCTGTTTTCAGAAAAAACGGTAGAACAAATGCCTCAGTATCCCAATAGGTGCTTCCCCCATATTTTTCGCCTGTAAATCCCTTAGGTCCGATATTAAGCCTTTCATCCTTCCCGGTGTAAGTCTGGTTAAGCTGAAAAATATTGAACCTGATTGCCTGCTGAGCCGCAATATCACTTTCAATCACAATATCAGAAGTCTTCCAGATCTTTTCCCACACCTTAATGTGATCTGAAAAAAGTATTTCGAATCCTTTTGATGATATTTCCCTGAGACGCTTCTTTACGTCACCCATCAGATCCTCTTTAGGATTATTAAGAGAAGACAGGACCGACACAAACTTGACTATTGAAAGTTCATCACCTGGTTTTATATTTTCCTTAAAAGCGTTACCAACATATTTATCAAGGTCAATCAGGTTTGAATTTACACGTGTTTCTTTGCCATTCTTCAGGAAGTTGAAACACATCCCTGTAGCTACATGAAAATCAGTCTTCAACGTTCGGGCAATTAAAATCCCATGCTCCTGACTAATTTCCCTTGAAACCTCCCGCCAGAATTTCTTTCCGTAATTTGCATCTTCATTCCTGACATCGGCATCAAGGTAGACTGTAAAATCTATTGCGCCTTCAAAATCAACCGAACGGATTGAGTATTTAATTATTCCTGCATCGGGTTCCGGCATGCTCAGGAACCTCCTGATGTTAAATTCAAGAGTTTTGTTCCCTGCAACTGAAAGTTTAAATTCCCTATCGAGATAACCCTCTTTCATGTTCAGGGTACGCGTAAAGAAGCTGATCTTCGCTGAAGTAAGATCGACAGGTTTCTTATTGACACAAATATCTATACCGATCCATTTAGGTGCGTTCAGAACTTTCGCGAAGTATTCGGGATACCCGTTTTTCCACCATCCCACCCTTGTCTTATCGGGATAATAAACTCCGGCGACATAATTGCCGGTGAGGGAATCACCTGAATATTGCTCTTCAAAATTTGCCCTCTGTCCCATATATCCGTTACCTATCGAAAAGATGCTTTCCGACTCCCTGTTAAACTCAGGGTGAAATCCTTCCTCAATTATGCGCCATTCATCCAGTTTATATAACCTGTTCATGTTATAATTTTTTTGCCAGTACTTTAAGTTTCCTAAGATTCAATTTATCCAAACCTGAAACAACAACATTAGCATCTTTCAGAGTTTTTTCTGAACCTATCCCGACACAACGCATCCCTGCTTTAAGGGCAGCCTCAACTCCTGCCACGGCATCTTCAAATACTATGCATTCTTCGGGCGGAACCGCGATCATTTTTGCCGCAGTAAGAAAGACTTCCGGGTCAGGTTTTGCCTTGCTTACAATATTGCCGTCAGCAATTCCGTCAAACAGACTTCCAATACCAAGCCGTTCGAGTATCAATGGTGTGTTCCTGCTTGCTGATCCCAGTGCGACTTTTATTCCGGAATATTTAAGCTCCGATATGAATTCAAGGCTTCCGGGCAGGATCTCGTCAGGCATCATCCGGTTTATATAATCGAGATACCATTTATTTTTGAGGGAGGCATATTCTTCTCTGGTTTTTTCATCACAAACCCTGTTCCCGATTTCAAGTATTATGTCAAGCGATGCCATTCTGCTGACACCCTTCAGCCTTTCATTATTCTCCTCAGTAAACTCGATATTCAGGATAGTTGCAAGCTTTTTCCAGGCCAGATAGTGGTATCTGGCAGTATCGACAATTACACCATCGAGATCAAATATGCATCCCCTGATTCTCATTTGTTCCTCCTGTCATCAACATCTTTGACAAACCGCACCATCAGTGCCGCAATGATCATTGAAAAACCGCCTGCTATGAGGGCGTTCATTGTGTTTCCGCTGAACATGTGTTTTACCATGCTCCCAAGGATGCTTGCGGCAAGTATCTGAGGAATAACAATGAAGAAGTTAAAAATCCCCATATAAATACCCATCTTATTCTGAGGCAGCGCTCCTGTGAGAATTGCATAGGGCATCGATAGTATACTGGCCCAGGCAATACCTATTCCGGCCATTGGGAAAACAAGCTGCCACGGTGCACTTACAAGGTTAATCGAAATCAGGCTGATACCCCCTATAATAAGACAGAGTGAATGAGTTATCTTTCTGCTTGTTGCTCTTGCAAGTACAGGCAGCAAAAATGCTATCAGCGCAGCACAGCCATTATATATCCCGAAAAGAACGCCTACCCAGTTGGCTCCTTCATTATAGGCAAGCGATGTTGTATCGGTTGTACCATACAGACGTGAGGTGACTGCTGATGTGGTGTAGATCCACATTGAAAAGAGAGCAAACCACGTAAAGAACTGGACCACGGCAAGCTGCCCCATGGTTTTTGGCATATTTCTGAGGTCGGTGAGAATTGAATTAAGACTGTTTTTCCCTCTCCCTGAAGATTGCAGAGCTCCTGCAACCATCTGAAGAATACCGAAAAGCGAGACACCTCCCGTAATTACATAGAGCTCTTTTTCAAGATTAACCTTCGATAATATAAAGGTCAGTATAAGTCCTGTCCCAAGCCAGATGGATCCTGGCAAATAAAAATTCAGTTTTCTGGCGGCAACCTCTGTTTCGCTCACTTCTCTCTGCCTCTTTATTTCAGGGTCTTCGGCTTCTGCAAACTCCTTTAAGGCTTCCGGTGAATATTCTTTTGTCCTTATAACAGTCCACAAAACTGCAATGAAGAATATACCTGCTCCCATGTAAAATGAAAGTTTCAGATTCATTGGTAACAGTTTTCCGGGTGCAGGAAGTTCAGGAACATTAAACCAGTTGACAAGAATCCAGGGAAGAAAGGAACCAATTACTGCCCCAAGTCCGATAAAAAAGCTTTGCATGGCGAAACCTGTTGTGCGCTGTTCCGATACAAGCATATCGCCGACAAAAGCCCGGAATGGTTCCATCGAAACATTAATTGAAGCATCCATTATCCATAGTATCCCGGCTGCAAAAAGCCATGTCGGAGAATTTGTAATTACGCATAAAGCAATAGAAGCTAACAAGGCTCCGATAAGGAAATAAGGACGCCGCCTTCCCATACGGGTCCACGTCCTGTCGCTCATATGACCTATGATCGGCTGAATAATAAGCCCTGTCACCGGAGCTGCCACCCAGAGGATAGGGATATCATCAACTTTTGCTCCCAGGGTTTCAAAGATCCGGCTGACATTTGCATTCTGAAGGGCAAATCCGATCTGGATCCCTAAGAACCCGAAGCTCATGTTCCAGATTTGCCAGAAAGACAATCGTGGTTTTGATTTTTTCATAAGTATATAATTTATTTTAATGGTATGATGGAACCACACATGATTGATAAAGAATTATTTCATTCTGGTTTGTGATTGAGGTCAATCATGTGGGTTTCATATTGATTGATTTAGTTCATAGAGAATAGGTCAGAAGAATATGGAAATCAATCAAAAATAAAAAAAAGGATTGGTATTTCAACCGTTTTCCGGTATGAGTTACTGGGCCAGGGTAAACTTAAGGCTGAATCCGAAATTTGTGTTGGATGTGGGAAAGGTATTGGCAACAAATGGATTATTCATTGTATGATCAGCAAATATCTGGAGGTTGAAGCGGTCGCTAAGTACATAGTCGGCTGTTGCTCCGACAGTCAGCACCTTTATCCCTGCAACAGGTTGATTAACGTCTTCAATAAGTTTCCTGACAACAGTCTTATTATCCCTGATTGAGAGATCCAGTCTTAAGTTCAGGTCGCTTTTAAGCGATCTCTGCCCGCCGCCTGTTTTCAGCACTATCTGTACATCATCAAACCTGTATCCTGCACCAACAACCAGCTCGTTGATCCGGTTGTCAGTCACCTGGTTCCCGGTAAGGTTAAGAGAGATAGTCCGTGATTTCCTCCATTCGAAGCGGGATGTCAGGTTGCTTTTCCAGTTCATGTCAACATTTATCAATGGACTGAACTGCTCGCTTACGGTTATAGTATTGATCTCATATTGCTGAATGAAGTTCTTCTGAAGATCCCTTATATTATTTACTCCGTTACCGTCAACAAAATAATTGAGATTAGTCGTGTATGAGCCTATCTGGTAGACACTTCTGTATTGATGAGTTATGTTCACAGACCGGAATACTCTCTTTACAAATTCAAATTTTGAAAATCCGTCAAAAGTTATTCTCCAGTTAGGCATCATCCTGGACGCTGACGGGAAGGTGGCCAGAGTAACCTTACCAGGATCAGTTTTGGTGTATGCCGCATAAAAGGCCGGGATAAGAACCTCGCGTGACGACCGGCCATATCCGCTCTTATAATCTCCTGCTATTGGAAGGCCGGTGTCGGGATCAAGATCAGGATCATAATCCGGATCGAGCTGTCTGCGTGCCTCTGCTCTTCTGCCTGATATTATCACGGTATTTTTCTTGAAATCTTCAAATGTGTTTGAGATATAATTATTCTTTTTTGAGATTTTTTCAAATGCTGTTCCCCAGGAAATTATAGATATCGAAAAGTTTCCGTTAATCACCCTGTTCCGTGTGCTGTCAGGAAAATTCCCGTTGAAATCGGCTGTATAATATGAACTTTCATTCTCAAGGAATCGTCTGTCGGCGTTAATGTCAATTTTAAGACCCGGGAATGGTTCCACAACACCTCTGAGGGAAAGGTCAATTTTATGATTGTAGATTGCAGGTGTATTAAGCAGTGTATCGGTTGTCAGCCATCCGTTGGCAGCAGCTCTGTCGAAGAAGTTCCGTTTACTGTACCCAAGGATAAAAGGCAGACCAGGAGCCATAACATTATTTGTTCTTGACATTCCCAGAAATTTTGCTTCAGGGGTGAATCCTGGCAGGAATTGTCCCTGTGCCGAGGTGTAGGTCAGGCTCACGGATCTGACTCCCATTAAAGCCCGAAGCATATATTCACCGGTGACTGTCAGCGGATTCCGCTTCTTCGGGATCCTTCCTTCGATAGTTACCTGTGTTCCGTCAGCTGCCTCTGCGGATGTGAAATTAACCCTGTTCTCACTTATAATCTCCAGCTTGCCCTTAAGTTCAGTTCCATCCTTCTTCACAATCTTAACCTTTACATCTTTTGTTTTCAGATTATGAACAAGAGGCCTCATGACATCGGTCCGGAAATTTACATTGTTCCTTGTGAATGTTTCTGTTTTATATTCTGTCTGCATCCTCTGTACTGCACCCGGACGAGCATTGTTTTCAATGTTCTTCAGGAATTTCAATTTTGTGTAAAGTGATGCCAGGTTGGCAGTTCCTGAAAATGTGAGTTCAGAATGATTCTTAATCGAATTACCGAGATTGATATTCATCGAATCGGGATAGAGGGCGCCGGCGAGCCATGAATAATCCGATCCCAGTCTTGCATTTGCTGTTACCCACGAAAGAAGCGGAAGCTTGTTAATCGGAAGATTATATGTGACATTGATGAAATGGTTATAGGANGTAGTCCTTCCCAGCAGTTTAATATTAGTCATTACCGAGTCGCGCCAGTTTTCATAATCGCTCCTGTATCTTTTGCGGTCGGCCGCGCCCTCAGGTTCATCAATCCTTGCAATATTGGTGGATGTAAAGTCTATTTTAAGCTGACGTGTGAGGTCATATTTTACATCGAAGATCCTTGTCCATTCAAAGTCTTTTCTGAAAGTAGGCGATATCAGGAGATTTGGATTATTTATATTTCTCGTTTTAACTTCATTATAATACCGCGATACGTCTGTTCTGAATGATATGCTTTTCGGAAAAGGATAGAAATTAAAATCCTTTATTATTCTGAAGACCGGAGAGTTCAGGAATTTCACATTCTTAAAAGGGGTAATGTTTTTAGGCTGTGCCTCATAATTGTAATTGAGGCCACCCCTGTAATTCCTTTCAAGGTCAATCTCAGTCCTGGTATTGCTCCTGTAAGTTTCGTTAAAGGTATAGTTGACACTGAAGTTTGCGAGATCCCATGCATGGGACTTCTCTCCACGTTTAGTTATACCGGCATTATTTATTGAAATAGTTTTTCGCCGTGCATAATCCTCCGAAATTGCTCTTATCGAATCCCTTGCTTCCTTGTTTATAGCTTCGTCAAGTGCATCCCTGAGTTTAATGTCAGGATCAAGGGGGTTATATTGCGGTTTGATTCGTGTCTCAGAATAACCTGCATATACAGGAAGACGTACCCCTGCCTCTTCCGGAAAGAATTTTCCCAGTTCCATTGTTGTGGAGACATCGTATTTCAGTATCTCTTCCTTGCTTCTTTCATTAACCTTTTTATCAATGCTTCCCCAGCCAGGAGTGCTTGCCTGACCAACAACATCAACAGTTCCCAGGTCGGCAAGCCGGGCCTGAAGATGGGTATTTGCAGCCCAGCCACCATTCTCAACAAAGTCGCTGAGCCTTAACTCATTCACCCAGACCTCTGCTGACCTGCTTTCACCATTGTCAACATTTGGGTTTCTGGTCCTTATCGGATTTCTGATACCAATCATTATGACCTTTACATTGCTCAGGTTGGGATTTCCGCAAACATACACCCTGTTTGAATCATCCTTGAAGGCAAAGACATCCGAAATGCTCAGCGAAGATCCGGCTGCCTGCATCTGCCTGTTCCGCTCTTTTTTGGCTTCCTGAAGTATCGAAAGATCAATATTGAACTGGTTATCCTTCGGCCAAACAATTGCTCTTTGTTCCTCGGAATCGTTACTGTATTTATCGTTTGGAGGGGTGAGTTTCAGAGGAACTTCATATTCGTAGAAATTAGATTTGTAGTCCGACCCAATCCTTATGAAGGCTGTCAGCTCATTGTTGTATAAAGGCTGGCCGATCAATGCCTCGGCATGAACTTCCATCCTGAGCCGGCGGTACTGTCTTACATCAAGATTAACATTCCTGTAGGCAGCACGTGCATCGCCATCAGCAAGATCCTGAACTTTCAGAACCATCGACTGTTCATCGAGCTGGCGAAGCTGCGGATTCTGAGGATCAACAACCCTGTCAAATCCCGGAGGAAGAACATAATTGACAGGTTTTTTGCCGGCATTGTCCTCAATGCTTACNGAGCTTATTTCAAAGNTGCCATCCTCAGGTTCCGGAATNGTTATCCGTTCTCCTCCCTCCATGAAAGTGATATTATATTTCCTCCATTCAGCCCTCACAAGATTNAGTTCCGCGAGTCGCATGATAACAGGTTTGTTGAAATTCCTGAGGAACATTCTCATGAACCGGATTGACTTGAAGTCGCTGATAACACCAACTGTTCTCTGATATTCGGTAACAGGTATCCTGAACTGGAACCATTTAACCTTCGATTCAGTACCATTGGCGAATTTTACGGTAGGTTCTATCTCATCAACTATATAATTCGACCCGACCTTCATATTTTCAGGTCTCAGGCTGACCTTGTACTGGTAATAACTTTCAGTTTCACTAAGGGTGTTGTCGCGGTTGATATCTTCCATGTCGGGAAGTGTTGAACCGGTTGTCGGGTACGATTCGGTCGACATTTCAGATGTTGGCGAATTACCATCCTGTCCGTTATATTTTTTATATCTGTCAAGAATGCTGAGCTGGTTAAGATCATAATCTGAGCCTCTGAAATAATGGAAATCATCATTCGACGGGTCCTTGAGTAATTCAGCATAAGCTTCTTGAGTTGTTAAGGCCTGGGATTTCTGAAGATAGTCAATAAAAAATGCCTGTTCATCCTGATCTCTTAGTCCATCGAGACCCACATCCTGGTAAGTGCGCGATTCGGAACTGTTGTCGAAGGCATGCACAACCGATTGTACAGTTGGAACCCTTCCCCAGGCCGTTGTATCTATATTCTGGAGGATTGGTGAACCGGGAAGGCCATTTTCGAAACTTTTACGCGAATCCTTCAAAATATCTTCCGAGATATTTCCCAGGTTAAAGTAAAGGTCACCGCCCTGATGGGCCGGATCTTCAACAAAGGGATCCATCAGCCAGAATTCAATATACTGGATATTGGCAGTTTCAAAATCGGATGTAAGAACCTCTCTCATAATCCCACCCCATCTTGATTGCGGATCATTAAGGCTGCCATCTGAATTCATTCCCTTCGATAATGAATTTGGATCGGTATCATAATTATATGGTCCTTTCTCTCCGGGATAGTAAGCGACATTGAGAACTGAGATTGTAGTCGGGATACCGCTTGTACTTTCCCTGTTGGGAAATATCTCATTTTCATATATCTCCCTGACAAAGTGGCTTGACTGGGAGCCGGGATCCTGTTTTATATGCGAAGGTGTTGAAGAACCGTTCCTCAGGAAGAGTGGATCGATGACATACCAGGCTATTTTAGCTCTGTTGAATCCTGTCGTCAGCTTGTTGTTCAATGAAGCTTCAGGAAAAAGCTGATCCTGGCCCTGCGGGATGCTTGATATTGACCAGGCATTGAACGATTTGAGATCAAGAGGGATTTCACTCGATTCAAAATCGTCAATATAGGAGTTGCCTGCATTTGAAATTGCGCGTGAATGGCCAGGAATCAGCTCTGCAAACTCCCCATTGAATGAGATGCTTGAGGGGGTTTTGGTTTCGAGAAGGGGGATTTTATCAATCAGCTTTGTAAGAAGCTGCGATTCTCCCCTGTATGATGTATTTAGTCCCCAGATAGTATTTGATATTGGTTCCTCACCAAAATTAACCTTCTGGGTATACGGTCTTTCATTAAGATGTAAGATAGTGCCGCCGATATTGAAATTATCCGAAAATCTGTAATCGAGATGGGTCCCGAGAAGAGTTTTTGTCTGGAATCCGAAAAACTGGTTGCTTTCAAGAGACACCTGTATGGGAGTCTGCGATTCTATAAGAGCTGAGTTTATTATCGTTACTACTCCCATATTATAATCAACAGTGTAATCGGTGTTTTCAGTGAGTGTCACTCCACCGGCAGTAACTTTTATCGATCCTGCAGGGATGTTTGTGGCATTTAGCCTGATCTCGGAACCTGACTCAGATGTGTATTGACCGGTCATTTTGAATTTGTTCCGCTCAGCCATCTGCCTGGCAATAGTCTGGGTTGAATCGTACAACTCCTGGAACACATATTTTTCTGCAATAAAGTTGTCACCGATCTGGCTCTTCAGATAGCTTCCGAAAGGCTCAGTGACAGGAAATATGATTTTCCCTCGGTTTACATTTATTGTAACTCCGTCAATAAAGTCAAAAAAACCATCAGGTACCCGATCACGCTGAGAATTAAGGTTATCAAGTCCAAGAACCTGCAGTAATATCCTGTTTGCAATTTTTCCCTCGGGAAGGTAATTTATTGAATTACCTGTTTTGTCATCTTCATAAAGAATATTCAGCTGAAAATTACCGCTTTCAAGTCGTCCCGACCCGAGTGAATAGATGTTTTTCATCATCAGGTTCCATGTAGGGTATCTGGGGCTCAGGGTGGTACCCTTGATAAGCTTGAGGATCAGTGCCTGGGGAGCTGTTATACCATCGGTTGAAAATTCCCCCACTTTGTAAACCTGTCCATTCATTGTATATTCATAGGCGATTGCCAGAACCTCATCGTTATTAAGAGCAGTGTTAAGGGAGATATATCCCAGCTGGCTGTTAAGGGTGTATTCCCTGTCGTTGAGCTTCCGGGCATTTTCAATCTTCTCAAAATCTCTTCCGATCTGGAATCCCGGGTACAGAGAGCTAAATGCGGTCGTAACCCTATCAACATCTCTCATCGAAGTATAATTTGTCAGGAGCTGATCATAAAGCCTGTTAGCGGCATTATCAGGAAATCGGACTGCCCCCGGTGATGCCTGGAAAGCAGGGACTTTGTTATATATATGACTACTGTTCTCGGCAAGGTCGGTAAATGCTACTATGTTACGTGTTTCATCATAGCTGCTTGTTTTGTTTGTTATCCATACCTCAATACGGGTGATATTCAGTCCGGTGCTTACAGCAGGAAGGTTTTTAAGGGCATCATTGTATATATCCCTGAAATGATGTGAGAGAAAAAAGTGGCGGTTTGCCTCGTAATCATCAGCATAGATTTCAAACTCGCTAATCTGGGCCCCTCCTTTCACTTCAATTGTCGAAGTTTCTCCTTTCTGCTGCGACAGGACTGTTGTAAGATTGAGTTTCCCGAACTGCATCTCGGTCTTGAGTCCGAAAAGGCTGTAACTTCCGGTGATCAGAGTACCGGGCAGCGGTAGTGTAACATCCCCAACCTCAACTTTCTTTATAATCTCGTCTTCTTTCCCTGCGTACTGAAGTTTGGTCCTGTTCTCAAACTCGAACATGGCATCAGTATTGTAATTCACTCCAAGCTGCATTTTATCACCTATGGTTCCGGTGACATTCATCTGGATCTTTTCCTTGAAGTCGAATGTGGGGATTGTCCTTAGTTTTTCAGACAGGGTTGGATTTTCAGTGCGTGAAATATTGATACCAAACACAAGTTCGGCCGATCCCTGAGGAACAATATTGATCACATTACTGCCGAATACTTTATCAAAGGTAGCGCCCCCGATCTCAATCTGGGGTATAAGGTTCGATTTGAAACCTCCAGCTTCACCTGAGACCCTCGATTGCCAATAGTCACGCATCTCCTTATTAAACTGGTATTTGCGGAACTCCTCGGGTGACATGTAGACGGGTGTGCGGTAATCAAATGCCCCGACCTTCTGGTAAATCACATATTCATTCTTTTCGGAATTGTAGATAACTGTTGATGTGATATTTGAAGGATTATTAAGGTACAGAGGAGCTTTTTGAACAGGCTCCCAGGGGTTTCCTGAGACATCTTTAAGCTTTAAAGGGGATTTTCTGGTTGTGTCCGGTGAGGCTGTTTGGACAGGAATCTGGCTATTTGCTTCTGACGAAATGAAAAAGAGAGAAGCAAATAGTACAAAATATGAAAATTTCAGCAGATTTTTATATGATATCCCTGATCCCAAATGAAATATATGTATTTACAGGCTTTTAAGGGCTCTCTTAATAATATCCTCGACAGTCAGATTTTTCTCTTCTCTGATTATCCTGTCAAGGACTTTTAAGACAGCACTTTTACCAAACCCAAGCATCACTAAAGCTGATAACGCCTCTTCACGCTTAGTATTGTCTGTAAATGCAAATATTTCGCCGGTTCCGGATTGTTTTCCAAGTTTGTCTTTCAGGTCGACAATGATCCTCTGTGCGCTCTTTAAACCTATCCCTTTAATACTCTTTAAGGTATTGACATCCGACCCGAGGATAGCCTTCTCAATTTCCTCATGGGTAAGTGAGGAAAGCATCATTCTTGCAGTTGCGGCACCAACCCCCGAAACAGATATCAGCAATCTGAAAATATCACGTTCCTCCTTATCGGCAAATCCAAACAGCTGATGAGCATCTTCTCTTATTACTTCATGAATGAGTATTCTGCACTCTTTTTTACCCTCAAGCTTTGTAAATGTTGAAAGAGAAATGCTGACAAAATATCCTATACCACCATTTTCAATAACGATAAATGCGGGAGTCAGTTCTGCCAGGTTTCCTTTTATATAATCGATCATATATGCTGTTCAGAGTTTGGAATTTCGGGCGGAAGTTCATCGACCCGTTCATTATGGATTTCAATATCCTGGTGCTTCAGAGGATTGCGGGCTATTTCTGAGTACATCTTCCTGTTCCTGTAAATATCGCAGGCAAGGAAAATTGACTGCCTGAATGAGCTTTCTGAAGCCTCTCCCTTCCCGGCTATCTGGAATGCTGTACCATGAACTGGAGAAGTCCTGATAAAGGGCAGTCCGGCAGTAAAATTCACTCCTGTGTCGAATGATAATGCCTTAAAAGGAGCGAGTCCCTGGTCATGGTACATTGCCATTATCCCGTCAAATTTGGAAAATGATCCCGCACCGAAAAACCCGTCTGCCGGGAATGGTCCGAAGATCAGCATGTTTTCCTTTACAGCCTGCTGTATTGCCGGAGTAATTATTTCAACCTCCTCTTTACCCAGCAGGGAGTTGTCCCCGGCATGAGGATTAAGTCCAAGAACTGCAATTCTCGGCCGGCNTATTCCGAAATCGAGGGTAAGGGATTGATTCATTAACCTGAATTTCTTTAGAAGAAGATCTGTTGTAATCAGATCGGGGACATTTCTCAATGGTACATGGCCTGTGGCAACTCCGATCTTAACACTTTCACTTATCATGAACATAAGAACATCATCGGCCCCGGCAACAGATTTAAGGTATTCGGTGTGGCCGCTGAACCTGAAGTTATCCGATTGTATATTCTGCTTGTCAATAGGNGCTGTAATCAACACATCAATTTTACCGTTTTTCAGATCGGCAACAGCTTTTTCGAGTGAGGCAAAGGCGGCTTCACCACCCTGAGGTGTCGATTTTCCAAGTTCCACCCTTATATTATCATCAAGGCAGTTTATAAGGTTTACTTTTTTATTATTGGCTTCTTCGGCTGAACGAATATTATTAAAGCTGAAATTAATAATATTCAGGGCCTTACGATGGTATGCNGCCACCTTTGGCGAGCCGTAGACCACCGGAACACAGATATCGTTAATTTCATCATCCATGAGGGCTTTTATTATTACCTCATATCCTATGCCATTTATATCTCCCTGTGTAATTCCTGCAATTATTGATTTCTTCTCCATACTAATGTCGTTACTTAGCCATCAGGCCTTCTGCATACTTCTTAATAAATGTTGAAAGCAACCTTACTCCGGAGCCCGGACCATCCTTCAANCTGTAAAAATCATCTTTTTTAAGTGATCCTGTTCCGGCGATATCCATGTGAATCATTGGATATTCAGCAAAATTCTCAAGGAATTTACCNGCAGTTATGGCACCGGCTTCCCTCCCGCCAACATTTCTGATATCTGCTATATCCGATTTTATAAGTTCCCCATACTCCTCCCAGAATGGCAGTTCNGCGGTTCTCTCATAAACCTCGTTCCCACACTCCTCAAGCAGCCTGAAATACTTCCTGTCGGCATTGCCCATGACTGCAATGGCCTGAACACCAAAGGTCATGGCAGCAGAACCTGTAAGAGTTGCAATATCTATAATTAATTCAGGCTTAAACCTTGAAGCATAGCTTATTGCGTCTGCCAGTATCAGTCTTCCTTCGGCGTCGGTATTGCCAACTTCAACATTCATTCCGTTATGCATCGTTATAATATCTCCCTGGGTGTATGCATTTCCACCCGGCCGGTTATCGGTGGCAGGGATAAGACCTATAACATGAAGCGGAATCCCTGTTCTGGCTATAGTGGCCATTACACCCGTAACTGCTGCAGCACCCGCCATGTCAGCTTTCATATTATCCATGTAATCGCCGGTTTTGATATTTAATCCACCTGTATCATATACAATCCCTTTTCCTACGAGTACAAGCGGACTGGCATTAAGTGGCTTTTCGGGCTTCCACTCCAGTATGCAGAACACCGGAGGATCAACACTTCCCTTATTGACTGCAAGTAATCCGCCCATCTTCAGTGTTTCTATCTTTCCCTTATTTAAAACTTCAACGCTGAATCCGGCGGAGGTTCCTATCTTCTTTATCTCATCTGCCAGGGCAGGTGCATTAAGATGGTTAACAGGTTCATTGATCAGATCGCGCACAAAATATACCGAATCGGTAAGGTCAGTGAGCCACTTTAGATCTTCATCATCCGGCCCCTGGAACAGAAGAAGCACTGACGGGTAATTGTATTTCTCTTCTTTCTCTTTTTTTGTTTTGTATTTACCAAACTTATAGAAGCTGAGAACCAATCCTTCGGTAAATGCCTCGACAGCTCCATTAAATGCATTATGTGAAGCAATTACCAGTTCGGTATGGTTATTCGATCTGATAANTTTCCGGAGATTGAAAGCGGTCTTCCGCAACTCTTCTTTCTGCTTATACCCGGAACCGTTTTCATTTATCCTGATTATATAAGTGTTTTTATAGTATGAGTTGATAACTGCATACTCTNCCCCGGCTGTCAATTGCTTTAATGCAAATTCCTTTTCTGATTTGGAAAGCTTTAACCACTCTGGAATCTCATTCTTTCCAAGAATACATATAACAGACTGATCAGGATGTATTTGTGAAATTTTACTTATCGCGGGTTTCATAGATTTTATCCGGATTTTTTAAGAATGTAAAGTTAATTAAATAATTGATTGTTTAGTTTCTAAAGAGTTACCTTTGTTCCGCCATAATATTGTGAAACGAAGGCACGGATTACAAATCCGCGCTGGCGTTAAATTGTAAAGATGTATCACCTTACAAATGGATTTGAACAACTTATATAAAAAGGCCCTCGATCTGGAACCCCTGACTGTGGAGGAGGGTACTGCGCTTTATCATGAGGCCCCGCTTGAGGAGCTTATATTCACTGCTGATAAAATAAGACAGATCCATGTACCCGGCAGGAATGCCGGCTGGATGATCGACAGAAATGTGAACATTACAAATATATGTTTCTCACAGTGCAAATTCTGTAATTTCTGCCGGAGGAAAGATTCTCCTGATGCATATGTTACTTCTATCAGTGATTATATTAAAAAGATTGATGAGCTCGTTGCCCTGGGGGGTGATCAGCTTCTCCTGCAGGGTGGCATGAATCCAGATCTGGGACTTAAATTTTATACAGATCTTTTCAGGAACATCAAGGAGCTGTATCCCTCCTTGAAACTTCACGCGCTTGGTCCGCCCGAAGTTGTCTTCCTGGCACAAAAAGAATCTCTCCCGTACAATGAGATCCTGCGCAGGCTGATTACTGCCGGTCTCGACAGTTTTCCCGGCGCCGGTGCTGAGATACTTTCCGACAGGGTTAGGAAAATAATCTCACCTGCCAAAGCCACTGCCGGGGAATGGCTTGATGTGATGAGAGAGGCGCACCGTCTGAATCTTCCAACTTCAGCCACAATGATGTACGGACATCTTGAAACAGTTTCCGAAAGGATTGAACATCTTGTAAGGATCAGGGAACTTCAGGCTGAAAAGCCGGAAGGCAGCTACGGATTTATAACATTTATACCTTGGCCCTTCCAGGATGAAGGCACTGTTCTCTCAAAGAAACACGGAATTAAAAGCACCTACAACCCTCCGGACTATATCCGACTGATCGCAGTAAGCAGGATAATGCTCAATAATATTACAAACCTTCAGTCATCACTGCTGACAGTAGGGAAAGAGGTTGCTATGCTGTCGCTCCATTCCGGGGCAAATGATCTCGGATCGATAATGATCGAGGAGAATGTCGTCAGTGCTGCAGGGTCAAATAATCGGTTTGATGCCGGTGAGATTCAGAATATAATCAGGGAGGCCGGCCTTAATCCGGTAAGAAGAAATCAGAAATACGAATCATATTACTCGTAACAAAGAAAATACATTAAACACGGAGTGGCACTGGGTTTAAACGGAGTTACACGAAGTAATTACAATGTAATTACATAATAAAACCACAGTGTTACTTTGGATTGACTCTGTGAAATTCCGTGGTTAAGAAGGTAACATTTTAGGATTATTGTAATAAAAAAAGGGCCGTATAACCAGCCCTTATATTTTTATATCAGGTATTAAGATCCCCTATTTGAAAGTTTCCTTGTTTTCAGTTTCGCCATCAACCTTTGAAGCTTTCTTAAATTCTTTCATGCCCTGCCCTATGCCTTTCATAAGTTCCGGAATTTTACGACCCCCGAACAGAAGCACAACAACAAGCAAAATAAGTATAATCTCGGTCATTCCTATCTTTCCCATCTCTTTAGGTTTTGATTTGATGCAAAGTTAGAAATACTTTGGTTATTTACAAACCGGCATCAGAATTATTCTATTTCCTTATTAATCTTAATATATCATTCCCATTTGCAAAAATAAGAAGTGCAAACAGGATTACCATACCTGTGATCTGTGCGTATTCAAGGAACTTATCGCTTGGTTTCCTTCCTGTTACCACTTCATACAATAAAAACATAACATGACCGCCGTCGAGTGCCGGGATCGGAAGAATGTTCATAACTGCCAGTATAATCGACAACAGGGCAGTCAGGTTCCAGAAAGACTGCCAGTCCCATACACCCGGGAAGATGCTCCCGATTGTAATGAACCCGCCAAGTGATTCATAGGCTTTAGTATGCTTTGAGAATATTACCTTAAACTGTTTCAGGTAATCTCTGATCGTCTTGAAACCTTTGCTTATGCCGGCAGGAATAGATTCAAAGAATCCATAACGAATTGTTCTTAGCTCAAACATCTGTTCATAAGTTCTTGAGCTTCCTATACCCAGCATACCTTCCGAAGTCGGCACAACCGGGATATTAAACTGTTCTCCTTTCCGGATAACATTTACTGTCAGCGACCTGGTACTGTTATCGGAAAGATATTTCTGAAACTCATCAAACCATTCAAAACTATTTCCGTCGACACCGGTAAGTTCATCCCCTTCCTGAAGACCTGCGGCTTTTCCGGGAGAAACTTTACCGAAAGCCGAAATAACGTATGGTCTGAAAGGTGTCCTGGGTTCTATCTTTCCATTGCCCTTAAGCAGCCTGGCAATAAACTCAACCGGTATTGCAATATTGATAAGTTCTCCGTTCCTGTCAACCTGGATTGTTTTCCTGTTATTCAGAACAATATCGGAAGTGATCTCGTTAAAGTTTTCAATTTTCTGGTTGTCGATTGAAATGATCTTATCCCCGTTTCTGAGGCCTATTGAGTAACCTGTTGAGTCTGTAACAATTCCGTATTTCACATTGGCAGTGGGAAGGTAAGTTTCGCCCCAGGCAAAAAGAACGCAAACATAAATTATCAATGCTGAAATAAAGTTAAATATCACTCCGGCTGTCATAATCATAAGTCTCTGGCCTGAAGTTTTTGATCTGAATTCATATGGCTGGGGAGGCTGTTTCATCTGTTCCTTGTCCATCGACTCATCAATCATCCCTGATATTTTTACATAGCCGCCGAGCGGGATCCAGCCGATCCCATATTCCGTTTCACCGATTTTCCGCTTGAAAAGTGCGAACCAGGCATCGAAAAAGAGGTAGAATTTTTCGACTCTTGTTTTAAAAATCTTTGCAAAAATAAAATGGCCGAATTCGTGGATTATCACNATGATTGAAAGGCTCAGCAGAAACTGCAGTATCTTAATAAGTATAATCATGATTTCTTTAAAAGTTCGTTAATGAAGTTTTGTGCAATTTTTCTTGCATTTGAATTGGTCGTTTCAAGGAACCCCAGACCAGGTGAAGCCAGGTATTCGGTTTTTTCCATAGTGAATTCAACGACGTCCGACATNTGCAGAAAGCCNATCTTTCCTGCAAGAAATGCAATCACTGCAATTTCATTGGCGGCGTTCATAATGCATGGCATATTGCCTCCTTGTTTAAGGGCGTTATAAGCCAGGGCAAGGTTCCTGAATCTTGAAGGGTCAGGTTCTATAAAATTGAGAGTCGGACATTTGCTCAGATCAAGTCTGGGAAGATCAGAAGATAACCTGTCAGGATAACTTAATGCATAGAGGATCGGGACCCTCATATCAGGTACCCCAAGCTGTGCCTTCACCGAGCCGTCTGCAAAATGGACAAGTGAATGGATTATAGACTGTGGATGAATTATTACTTTTATCTGTTCAGGAGGAATGTCGAATAACCATTTAGCCTCAATAACCTCAAGTCCTTTGTTCATAAGAGAGGCAGAATCGATAGTTACTTTATTTCCCATATCCCAGTTTGGGTGCTTAAGGGCTTCATGGGGTTTAACTCTTCTGAGCATCTCTTCCGTAAAATTAAGAAAGGGCCCTCCTGAAGCTGTGAGGGTAATCTTCTCCACCGGATTCCCCGACTCGCCGGCAAGGCATTGAAAGATCGCAGAATGTTCAGAGTCAACGGGGATGATCTTACTGCCGGATTCCTTAATAATTTTTTTTATTATTTCGCCTGCAACCACAAGAGTCTCCTTATTCGCGAGGGCAATCTTCTTTCCGGCCTTTATAGCCGAGATGGTTGGCCTGAGTCCTGAATAGCCAACCATTGAAGCGACCACGATGTCGATATTTGAACCTCTTACAACCTGTTCTATTGCCTCGTCCCCTGCATACACCTTGACCGGTATATCCCGCAGAGCCTGCTTCAGCTGATTATAATGAAGGGTATTTCCTATAACCACACAATCGGGAAGAAATTTCTGTGCCTGCTGTACCAGAAGCCGTATATTGTTCCCTGCCGTAAGGGCTTCCACCTTAAATTCTTCAGGAAATCGTGAAATGACATCCAGTGTTTGTGTGCCTATCGATCCGGTCGATCCCAACAATGCTAATCTCTTTGGCATAAGGTACTCCCGGTTTTAGAAGGTTACATGTTTTTCAGGATCAAGGGGGTTTCCCTTGTACCAGATTTCAAAATGAAGATGGGGGCCCGAAGTATAGAGTTCGCCTGAATCGCCTACAATAGCAATTGCTTCCCCTGTCCGGACAAGATCGCCTGTCTCCCTTAGAAGAGAGGCATTGTGTTTATACACTGAGACGATATTGTTTGAGTGCTGAAGCTCTATTACAAAACCTGTCTCTCTTGTCCATCCTGTAAATATAACAGTGCCATCGAGGGCTGCTTCAACAGGCGACTTGGGCTTTGTAACGATATCCGTGCCAAAATGGCTGGAACGGGGATCGAATTTCCCTGAGACTATTCCTTTAACCGGCGGGAAGAAATGGAGACCGGCTAGGCTGGGAACAGTTTCAGATGCAACGGACCCTAGAGTTAGATTATATTTGTTATCTTTTTCAACCCGGGCTCTGAAGGCAGAGTCCTCAGGGGAAGTGCGGAATGTTATTGAGTTATAGTTTCTGGTTGTATCCCTCAGGGCTAAAGCACTCATTGGCTGATTACCAGCTATAATGGAACTGAGATTTTCGAAATACTTATCTCTCAGGCTCAGCTCTTTTTCAAGAGAGTCAAGACGGATAGCATTCAGAAGAATATTGCGTCTCATAGTAACGTCGGGGTACCCGGGTATAAATTCCCTTAGATTTGTAAACGCTATTAGAGAGGCTGTTGTACCGATAATAAAAAATACGAGGAATGTGATAAGAAGGAAAGCATTATACTGTGTAAGTCTTATTCTCCATACCTCCTCAAAAGTAATATCATTGGTTACGGAAAACCTGTATTTATCGCGCCAGTTTTGTTTTTTCTTTTCGTTCTTTGGCATAATCTATTACATGATTGGCATGCAAAGATAATAAATAAAGGCGACAGGCATCAGGCAGCAGGTGACAGGATTAATAATTGCTGCACGCCTGATGCCTGACGCCTGTGGCCTTTAAACTACCTTAACCGGTTTATCCTCACTTTGCCAGAGGCCATGCTTTGAGCATACCGACATTGCCGACAGGTTCATTGACACCTCCGGAGCTACGATATAGAAATCTATTTCGACATGTGAAGGAAGGTTTCCATAAACTCCGGGAGTGTAGCGTGCTTCGGCAAGTAGAGTTTCGCGGTTCCACAGCTGGATCATGCTTATCGAATGATCATATTCATCAGGGTGAGGATACTCTTCACCCAGTTTCACTTTAACAGCAAATTTTTCTCCCCTGTTAACCTGGTCGGGACAGATCACATGAGGCATATGGCGGTCGAGGTAGTCACGTTTTATTTCTTTCTCCTCTTTTTCTATTTCTATAGCTTTGAAGACTCGTGGCATGGCTTTTAGTTTTGACAAACTTAATAATTAAAATTCTAAAAAAAACTCCAATTCCTTTGGTAATTGAGTCTCATATGTTAAATTTGCACCCACATTGCGGGGTGGAGCAGTGGTAGCTCGTTGGGCTCATAACCCAAAGGTCGGAGGTTCGAATCCTCCCTCCGCTACAAAGAAAAAGCCCTTGCCGATTTATCGGCAGGGGTTTTTTGTTTTCAGACCGAACCGGGCTTGTCCGGGTGAGGGCTGGAAACAAAAAACCCGCCAG
>JGI20214J51650_10000691_pt1 | contig 21137 bp, 16 predicted proteins | sample WetSurMetagenome_FD_51650 | JGI IMG/M metagenome (IMG submission 51650) | reverse complement strand
ATAGTCCTTTGAAGTATTTCCTACAAATAAAACTTTTATTTTATATTCCGAATAAATATCTTTTACCGCCTCTAAAATTAATACCGGGTCTTTTGTATAAATAATTTTACCCGTATATACTAACAGAGTATCATCATCTGTAACATTCAACTTTTTTCTTGTTATCTTTCTTAATTCCGGATTATGTGAAAAATAATTTATATCGCCGCCTAATGGTAAAACTTCAATTTTATTTTCTTTCAATTTATATTCGTTCACCATAAAATTTTTTGTCTGGTTTGTAACGGCAACTAATCGTGCATTACTTGAATTGACCACGTATGAATATAATCCAATTAAAATTTTCGTTACCGGATTTTTCGATTTTTTAAAATTCTCCGTATAATGGTCATGTGAATCCATTACCATTTTGAATTTTTTGAATCTTTGATAAATTGGCAGTAGTAAGGAGTAATAATTATATACACCGTGTAAAATTACTAAATCAGGGTTAACTTTCTTGAAGACGGAAAAAAAATTTTTCATCCAAATTCTTCTTGCCGGTTGTTCAAGTACTCCTTTTAATCTGAATATTTTTATTCCATCTACTACCTCTTCTCTTACTTCAAATTCTCTTTCGCCTAAAATGTTTTTTACCGTATTATCATAATCGGGAAACGGGAAATATTTATTCGATGTAATAACATAAACATCGTGTCCTGCTTTTACGTGTTCCTTAGCAAGAAAATATTCCTGGTAGCCTAATTGATGTTGAAAGTAATTTATTACGTGAACAATTTTCATATTAATTGTAATAATTCGTGCTTTTCTATTTATAGAAAAATACTAAATAATATAACAACGGTTAGAAATAAGCGAGAGATTAATAAATATTACTATATAATAAAACTTTATTTTACTTAACATTCAAAGCTTTTGCAATCACAATGAAAGAAAGGACATCCCATTTTCTACTCTGGGTATATTTAAAGTGTAGATTATCGTTAAATAAATTCAAAACTGAATTTCTATCGAGATAATTTTCCACGTATTTTAAATTACTTCCGACAAATTCAAGAATCCATTTCTTTTGTTGTTTAAACCATCTTTTTTCCGCCGTATCGAAACCAATTTTTTTTCTTTTAATAATATTATCGGGCAATAAATTGGAATACGCTTTCTTTAATATATATTTAGTAATTCCTTTTTTAATCTTGAGTTCGTGGGGAAGAGAATAAATAAACTCCACCAACCTGTAATCTAAAAATGGAAGCCTTGCCTCAATACTGTGTGCCATCGAATTTCTATCTACAGTATGCAGTAGAACAGGCAACGATAAATTGTAAAAATAATCATCCAGATTTTTTGCGAAGATATCAAATATTCCGAAATTATTATTTTTTATTTTACCACCATTTATATATCCGATATTATTGATAAAATTTTTATTAAATATTTTATCTTTTTTTATTCTGTAATTATCATAAAATTCTTTAACAAAAATACTATTTTTTATATCCGCTTTTAATATCTGTGTAATTTGAGATAGTTTTGATATAGAATATTGCCGGTTTATTTCTTTCGAATTTGGGAGAATATATTCCCACTTACCATTCAAAAAGAAATCCATCTGGTAATAAGGATACATATGAGCATCGTATCCTGCTAAAAGCTCATCGGAACCCTGACCATCAAGTGTAACAGTAACTCCATTTTCTCTTGCTAATTTATAAACACACCACGAAGCATAGCTGGAAGACGAGATATAAGGTAACTCAATGTGATAATACATTTTCTCGAATTCCCGGACAAAATCTTCAGATTTCGGAATAGTATTAAATCCTTTAGTATTCGTTTTATCGATAACAATATTAGCAAATGGTATTTCGTTTATTTCGCTATCTTCCGAACCGGCGGTGAATGTATATTGCAAGTCTTTTATGTTCGATTCTTTTAAAATTTTATCCATAGTCATCACTATTAACGAGGAATCAATACCTCCGGATAATGCTGTACCTACTTTAACATCACTTCTTAATCTTAACCTTACACTATCCGAAAATAATTCTCTGAACCGTTCAGCAGCATTTTCTTCCGAAATTTTAAAATCAGAAGGAACAGTATTGAACCTATGCCATCTGGATAATTCATAATTTTTCGAACTTAAAGAAATATTCTTTAAAATTATTTTATCGCCTGCTTTAAGTTTTTCTATCTGTTTAAAAATCAGATTATCTTCTTCGTCAAAACGGTTATAGCCAAAAATTCTAATAATATTATCATTAAATTCTTTTTTTATAAATGGCAATTGAAACAATTGTTTTATCTCGGACGAAAAACAAAAATACTCATCGCTTAAAAAATAAAAAAATGGTTTAATTCCGAATTGGTCTACCGAACAAAATATCTTGTCTTTAAACAAGTCAAGAATGGCAAATGACCACATTCCGTTAAATTTGCTTAAGCAATCTTCCCCCCACTTATGATAAGCCGCAAGGATAACCTCTGTATCCGTTTTGGTTTTAAATTCATAGCCGTAATTTTTCAACTCTTCTTTTAATTCCACATAATTATAAATCTCTCCGTTATAAGTAATCCATAAATTCCCGTTAGCATAACTCAAAGGTTGGTGACCGGAAGAGCTCAAATCAATAATGGATAATCTTCTATGTCCTAAAACAAGATTAGAGTACCGTGCTTCAGAATTTAATTCTTCGACGCGTTTAAATTGTACAATTGATTTGTCAGTAAAATTAAAAGATATCGCTCCTTCATCATCCGGTCCACGGAATTTAATAACATCCGTCATTTTATTAATTAAAGAGGTATCCAGTTTTCCCCTAAAACTGATTATACCCGCAATTCCACACATATTTTTTTTGTATTATCCCTTCCTATAAGATTTTTGAAAAGATATTAACGATTATTTCCATAAACTTTATAACTATTTTTTTCTTATATTTTTGCTAATAATATTTGTAAAGGTCACTAACCGTTAAAATATTTATGTAAGTTTATTGCAAACTGGAAAATGAAACAAATTAATATAATAATCAAAAAAATGCAAACGATAAAAAAATGCTAAAAACCGATTATTTTCGATAACCCTTCTTCCAAATCAGTATCGGGTTTAAAACCGGTTTTTTTAAATAATTTATCCGAGCTCCCGAATCTTCTTTCCACTTCAAAATCATACCTATTTTCCGGAGGAGTCAAATAGTGGATTTCGGATTTCGATTGAGTTTTTTTAACAACAAATTTAGCTAAATCGTTAATAGAAAATTCTTTTTCGTTTGATACGTTAAAAATTTCTGCCCCGTGCGGATAATCACAAAACTTTACGCACGCCTCTATTACATCATCTATATAAGTAAAATCACGGGTTTGCATGCCATTACCATAAATAGTCAGAGGTTCATTTTTCAATGCTTGCTGAATAAATCTCGGGATAACCATTCTTTCATCCTGTTTCGGACCATACACATTAAAAAATCTTAACGAAACCGATGATAATTCTTTTTCCTGAAAATACGAAGCCAAAAGAATTTCATTAAATCGTTTTGCAATAGAATAGCTCGATTTTGGAGAAACGCTGTATTCTTCGTTTACAGCTTCCGTTATTGCGGATTTTCCATACACTCCGCTTGTCGATGCATAAATAATTCTTTTTACACCATTTAATATTGCCGCATTAGCTACGTTTAATGTTCCTATCGCTTCTGTTTCCATTGTAAGGACAGGATTATCAGCAACAATATCGACTCCCAACACAGCCGCAAAATGATATATTAAATCGCATTGTTCGGCTGCTTTATATACAACACTCTGCTCNCGTATATCCGCCTTTATTAGTTTTATTTCTTTTAGTACATCTTTATCCAGCTTATTACCACGACTAAGATTATCTAAAACAATAACTTCGTTTCCATCTTTATATAGTCTTTCAACCAAATGAGAGCCTATAAACCCGGCTCCTCCTGTAACTAAAATTTTCATATAATTAAAATAAAATTCGTAAAATACATTTAAATTAATTTATCTTTCTTTCCACCAATTATCTAAATCCTCATTGGTCTTGTAAAATACTTTATTTATAATTTTACTCCACATCAATCCCATCCCATCGAGAGAATGATATTTTTCTACATACATACGGCTTTTATTTCCAATTTCTTCCCGTAATTTAGGATTCGTAATTAATACTTTCAGATTTTCCTTAATTTTTTCAGGTGAAGTCGAAACGATTGGACATTCCTTTGTATAAGAATACCTTCTTGCTACATCGTGATAATAATTACTTTCTAAATTAGATAATACAGGTTTCGCCATACTCATTCCTTCAACTTCATTTGCGGCATATCCGTATAAAAATTGCGCCGCAAGTATATCGCATTGTCTTATTTCTTCCATAACAATTCTATTGTCAACTTTTTCCAAAATTTTAAGATTAATTTTCAATCCTTCTTTTTTAAGCTCGTCGCATGCTTCAATCAGGAAATTTGTCCCCTTTACTGCCCTGTGATTCGGGCAATGTACTATTACAACTTCACTTTCTATTCCATTACTATGATGTTTGAAATTATTATCCGGTTTCCATTCCTCCGTATCGACACAATAGCACGCAACCGTTACAATATCCCATTTTGGACAGGATTCGCAATGCGGTATATTTCCAACAACAAATTCGGAATGTATTGTATAATAATCGATACGCTTTCTTATAATATTATCTCTAACGGAATATTGAGGATAAGATTTTGTTAAACCATATCTAAACGTATGGTCAACCATTTTTGAAAACACAAAACTATCCCCCCCGTATGGCCACATAATGATTTTCTGATTTGCTATTTTCCAGAAAATATGCTCGAACATCATTAATTTTGTTTCTCTTAAGTAACCTCCGTCAAACGATAAAATCAAAGTATTAAACTTTTTAAGAATTACAAAAAAATTTAAATACCTAAAAAATAATTTTAAAATATTTTTATTGGATTTTAACCTGTCGAAGAAATAAAAATCAAAATCTTCTCTTTTATAAATCCCCGGTATGTAATCCATATAAGTAAAAGATTCGATTCCATAACGTCTTACACCCGAAGAATTATAGCAGGTAGGTTTATAGGGAAATAATCCCCATACCACAACGGGTTTTTTATCATTTTTATGATTTCTAAATAATGCATATATAACATATAGAAATCCAAAAATGACAGCTAAGATAAAATCAAATATACTTATTAATAATTTCAAATAATAAAAATTTAATTTATAATAATTATTTTAAAACTCATTTAATACCTCTTCCCGTAACACCGTTATACCCTTTGAATACTTCATATTCGGAAAAATTAGCTTCTTTGAACCACGAATCAACAGTTTCAACAAATTGAGGAAAGTCATAAGCCGGGGCTAATTTATCGAACGTATCACAAATAGCCCAATCCCGATAATTCTCTTCACTATTAAAATTAAATCCCGGCGGACTATATTCCACAATCATAAGCAGGTAGCACTTAATCCACCATCCTTTTGGAATATGATTTAAAAATTTCGATATTGGTCTCATAAAGTCCACATACCAAATACAGAATTTATATAGTTTTTCTTCGGGTATATTCTTAGAAAAAAGTCTGAAAAAATACTTTGCGTTAATTTTTTTTATTAAACCATGATGCCTTAAATATGTATCTACAACAAGGTTACCTCCTTTTTGAGTAACCTTTACCAATTCCATAAAAGATTTTTTAACATCCGGTGTATGTTGCAGAACTCCAATGCAGATAACTTTATTAAAAAAATTTTCTTTGAAAGGCATATTATAAATATCTGCCTGAATAATCAATAAATTTTCATTATGTCCGTTGTTTTCGTAATTAGCTTCTACCGAATAGCTATAATCAAATGAAATTATCATAGCATTTGTTTTTACAATTTGTTCGGTAAATCTACCTGCACCGCTTCCTGCTTCCAATATAATTTCGCCGGACAATTCCCTTGACCACTTTGAACAACCGAATACTCTATCTTCCGAATTAGTTCCTCCACAATAGCTATCATATTGTGTCTTTGAGTGTTTTAACCATTGATAGCCAAAACTCTTCGCATAATTTTCAATCTTTACAAAACGGGGTACATAATTTAATACAGGAAATTCTATATTACAATTCGCACAAATAATTTTTCCTTCTTTTATCCTGCTCTCTTTCTCTTCACTTACGTCCTGCAAATTCAATTGCCCTTTGCATTTTGGACAAACTAAATATTTCAAATGCTCTTTTTTCATTAACCGGGAATACTTAATTAAATATAAAACTTCCGAATTTATCACTATACATTTTCTGCCACTTCTCAAATATTCCTATCGACCAGATAAAGCTATAATCTAATTTATCATCGATAATCCTAAGAGTGGAATCGGAATCTATAATATTATTTTTAATAAGCTCTCCATTCATAATTGCATCTTTAAACTTCATATATGTCGCATTATCCTTAAGCCAATCGGAATAAGGCACATCAAATCCGGATTTTTTTCTATATATAAAATTCTTATTAAAATATTTTTCGGAAATTTTTTTCAAAATGTACTTATGAACAATTTGTTTCTTATTAAAATTAATTTTCAAATTGACCGGCAGTGAAGCGGATTTTTCTATAACATTCACATCAAGGAAAGGTACTCTTGCTTCAAGTGAATGAGCCATTGTCATTCTATCCGTTTTTGTCAGCATTTCATCGACTAACCTTGTTTTCACTTCCGCATACATTCTCCGCGTTACTTCATCTAAATTCTCACCATTATTATAATAAAAATTGTACATACGTGTGTTCCACGAATTTATCATTTCTCTGAAGTAATCTCTTTTTACAACATTAATGAAAGAATTACCTGCAGAATACGACTGAAAATCTGTTAAAATATTTCCTTTACTTCCGGCTCTTTTATAAACTTTGGAATAAATATTTCTGATAAATCTGCTATTATTATACTCCCCGAATTTTAAAAACATTTTTTCAAGAGTGTTAATAAATAATTTACTAAAATAATTGTAATCATAAATGTTGTTTGAAGTAAATCCATTATAACCTCCGAACAACTCGTCTGCCCCATCCCCTGTCATCACAACTTTAATATTTTTTGATGCAAATTTAGACAGGATAAAAATACCAAAGGAAGAAGCGATAGCAAAAGGTTCATCGCAATGCCATATTATTTTCTCGAAATTTTCATTAAATATATTTCGGCTAAAATCAATGCTCTTGTGATTTGTGTTATATAATTCGGATATGTAATTTGCATATTTTGATTCGTCAAAAGCAAGATTTTCAATAAAACTCATCGAATATGTATCGAGTTTTTCGACATATTTTTTAAGATAATTTGTTATTAAACTTGAATCCAAACCTCCACTAAGAAATGCTCCGACCGGTACATCGGAAACGGTATGGTAATTCACGGATTCATCGATTACGTTCTCGATATCTACAATAGCATCATTTTCATCCGAATAAATTTTTGTATTATAATAATCCTTGATATCCCAATATTTAACAAAGTTGTGATTTCCCCTTTCATCACAGATTAACACAGTTCCCGGATTTAGTTTGTGAATATCATTAATAATCGTTTCAGGAGCAGGTACGGTGAAGTGCCTGCAGTACTTCCAAAAAGAATCTATGTTGATATTTCTCGGAACGGAACTATTGCATAATATTGCTTTTATTTCCGACGCAAAAATAATTTTATTTTTTAAAATAGAATAATATAAAGGTTTAATCCCAACCCTATCTCTTATTAAATAAATTTTTCTTTCAAAAGAATCCCAAATAACAAAAGAAAACATTCCCCGTAATTTTTTAATACTCTCTATATTATATAGACTAAATAATTCCAGCAATACTTCCGTATCGGAAGTTGTTTTAAGCCTGATACCTTTTTCAACCAGTTCTCTACTCAAATCCCGGTAATTATATATTTCTCCGTTGAAAACAACGACATACCTTCTATTACCACTAACCATAGGTTGATTGGCAAATTCACTCAAATCTATGATGGATAACCTTTTATGCCCTAAACCAATATTGTTTTTTACGTAAATACCTTCAGCATCCGGTCCTCTATGTTCAATTATATCACACATTTCTTTCACACTGTTTCGCTCGACAACAGAACTATCAAAATTTAATATTCCACAAATTCCACACATAAATATTCAATTATACTTTAATCTTTATAAAATGCAAACGCTTTGCAAAAAAAATTATTCCTATTAAAAATTTTCCCATTAACAATTTATATGAAGGTATTCTAATTTTTTTACCCGAATCCAACAACTTAAGTAATTCATCAATAAAATATTCCGACCATTTATCGAAGTTTGCCTTTTCAACTACTACATTGTAGCCATTTTCGGATAACTTCTTTCTTAATTCTACTTTATTATATAATATATCGACAAAATTCATGATACCTTGATACGTTCCATCATTTATCATTGCACTTTCGTTATCTTTATAGAAATCTCTATACTGTGTCAAATCGTTCATAATAATTGGTAAACCTCTTAAAGAAGCTTCGAAAAATGTTTGAGGCATTCCATCGTGAATCCAGTTTGAGATTAATACATCGCAGGCATCATAATATTTAAACATTATATTTTGGGGGATATAATCCAGAATTGTTATATTAGCATCCAGCTTATTTTCCTCAATATATTTCTTTATTATATCAAAGTAAGAATTTATCTTATGCCTTACAACTACCAGTAAATGTATATTATACTCTTTTTTGATTAATTCGTGAAAACCTTTTACAATTTCCAATTGTCTTCCTGCTTCAGCAATGTTCCTGTTTGTAAGAATAATAAATTTGTTTTCGGGTAATCCAAGTTTTTTTCTTGTTTCTATTTTAATTTTTTCTTTCGTATCAAAGCCACTATATGTGTTCCCACTATTATTTATTTTTACTCCCCATGGTATATGTGCTATACTTCCTTTTAAATTCCACATTTTAAGCTTCTCAACAATTACATTTGTTTTAGAGGCTAAAAACTCAACGTAAGGTAATAATAACCGGGTAAATTTAAACTCTAACCAATCCTGAAAAGGAACTTTACAATTTTTAGTATCGACCTCACCTCCCATAATTATTCCTACAATCGGTTTTATACTTGAAAATACTGCCGCCTGAAATCTATCATAGCCACAATAATGTACAATGATTAAATCGGGATTTAAATCCTTTACTAATTTAATGTATATTGGAAGTCTTAAATATTTTCTTTGCGGGTTTATTTTTCCAAGTAAGTAAACTTTTACATTTTTAAATTTTTCCAACTCATCGATTCTATCGAATTCTTTATGTGCTATAAAGGAAATTTTAAATCCTTTCTCCGCTAATGGTATTGTTCTTTCTATGCTATGCGTACCATCACTACTATTTACACATATATGTATATCTTCAGGTTTGGTTTTAATCATCATTAGTAATTAATAATTTCCAATTATCTTTATACCAGTCGAAGGCTTTAGTTAACCCCTGAGCCAGGCTAAAATTATTATTAAATCCTAGTATTTCCTTCGCCTTATCTATAACGGCGGATGTGCTCATCTGGTCACCCAGTCTATCCGGAATTATTTTTTTCAAAATCTTTTTTGATGTTACAAGTTCAAAAATCTTTAATGCTTCACTCAAACTTACGGATTTTTCATTCCCGATATTAAAAACTTCATTTATGCAAATGCCTCTCTTTTCTATCGCAAGTTCAAACGCACTTATTATATCATCTATGTAAGTAAAACTTCTAAAGTGATTTACACTATTCTTAAATATTGTTACGGGTTCACCCGTAAAAGAAGATTTAAACAATTTAGGAAATAATTTCTCCGGTCTTTCCCGTTCGCCGTAAACCGAATATAGCCTTAGGGATGTTACCGGTAATTTTTTTTCTCTTCCGTAATACATCACAGCTTGTTCACCGGCTAATTTCGTTAATCCGTAATAAGAGGCTGGTTGCGGATATGCATCCTCTTTGGAAGTGGCATATTTTCCATAAACAGAAGATGTGGAGCCGTATACAAACAATTTTAATTTTTTATTTCTTAAAGCAAATTCCAACAAATTAACAGTGGAATAAAAGTTGTTAATTTCATATTGTTTAAATGTAACATCATTCGATATTCCCGGTTGTGCGGATAAATGGATAATGTAATCGAAATCCGTATCGACTTCTTCAAATTTATCGATAGAAATATCCATTAATTTAAAATCGCATCCCGATTTTATAATGTCGTTTTTATTTTTGTTTTTTAGTTTAACCGAATAATAATCGGATAAATTGTCTATACCTGTTACCTTAAAACCTTTTTGTGATAAATATAAAGATAAATTAGAACCTATAAAACCAGCCACACCTGTTACTAATATTTTTTCCAAATTATTTCCTCGCCTGAATAAAAGAAGTTTTTATTTCGAAATCACTTTCGGAGTATGATTTAAATTTAGTTGATTTATAATATTTTAAACCCGTATTGTTATTTTCATTTAGTTCGAAAATATCCGTAAATTTTTCGCTGATTAATTTAGCGTGATATGAGTGAGGTTTCCTGTTAATACTGTAGCCATAACCTTTCATTAGTATTTTCCAGAATAAATTATTATAGCCCCAGTGTCCATTCCATAAATTATGTGTTCCATGGCTATCATAATCAATTGTATGAGAAATAAGTCCGCCATCCTTTAGCCATAAATAAAAAAGTTTGTATGCTTCTTCCGGATTTTCAAGATGCTCCATCACAGCCTGCGAATAAATCAAATCGGCATTTCCGCTTTCATAAACATTTTCGAAATTCCAGGGGGAAATATAATTAATTTTAATTATTCCGCCTTTGTCATTATTTAATACTTGCTTAATTTCTACTATTCTCTCATCGATATTTACATTACAAAGTATTTCACGAAGAAAATCAGGGAATGAATAATCTTCAATTAGTGGTCTTACGTTTGGAAATTCATTACTCCCCGGAATATTTTCTTTTTTACTAAATAAATCACCAAGTTCAATTAATATTTTTAAGTTCAAATCATTATTATTATGCCTAATCGAATCCATTGCTGTATAAAAATCCGTTCCGCAAATTAGTGCGGCTAATCCGATTCCGATTGAATCACCCGGACCGATTTCTATAATTTTCTCCGGAATTGCTGATATATTATAATTTTTATTAAGATAAATTAAATGTCGTAACCATACTGAATAGCAATATCTCGCAGAATTTGTTCCTCCTGTACCCGTATGCTCCTTTACTAAATGCAAATATTTCTTAATCCCGTTCTTAAAATACATCCACGCATTATCATTAGTACCGAAAAAAGTGTTAATACTCATTGGGATTAAATCTCAAAAATTTTTTCTTGTAAATATTATAATATCTTTTAGAGAGGTTTATTGTTTTTTTAACATTTTGTACTTCATCTCTGCCAATTTCCAATCCTCTTGAGTATCTATATCCTGAATCCTGCTTTCTTCCAATTCGAGATAAGTTGTATTTCCTGTTAATAAAGATTTAGCTTTCAGAAATTTATTTACATTAAACCAATAAAACATACCTGCATCGTGATAAGCTTTTTCCAAATCCTGTGACCGGCTTTTTTCATACTTCGGGTAAAAAAACGAAAGCTTTTGATTATTAATTTTTAATGCCCGTTGTATCGGGTAAGAAAATTTTACAATCGGAATAAGGGAGTCTGTTTTTTTACTTATAAAATTTTTATATGATTTTTTCAACAAATCCGAACTAATAAAAGGGGCAGTCGGATAAATACAGCAACCATAATCGAATAAAATATTTCTTTTCTTATATTCACCGATTACTTCCAATAAAACATCAGCCGTTGTAGCAAAGTCATTTGATTTTTTTTCACTGCGATAAAAAGGAACATTAGCACCTAAATCCAATGAAATCCCTGCGATTTTTTTATCGTCGGTCGATACCATCACCTCATCGAAAAGTTTGCTCTTTAAAGCCGATTCGATTGAATAAGCAATGATAGGTTTACCAAGAAAATTCCGTATGTTTTTTTTAGGAATTCTCTTGCTTCCGCCACGAGCAGTGATTATTGCAATTTTTTTCATTTTATTCTCTTATATTCGCTTGAAAGCAATGATAATATTCTCGAATTCCACCATTTCCCTTTGTACAAATAATTTTGTCTTAGTAATCCGTCCTGTTTAAATCCAAGTTTCTTATATAATTCATTTTTTTTCGTGTCGAATTCGTATATTTCCGTCCAGATTTTATTTAAGCACAATTCATCAAAGGCATATTTGAATAACAAGTGACAACTTTCTTTGGCATAATTTTTATTATCTATATAAGAATTTTTCCATCCTATATAAAGAGATAAATCGCAATGCCTGTGAAGCCAATTTATGTATACTAATCCGCAACAGCCTAACAGTAAATTATCTTTGTTCCTTCTGACTGAAAACATTATAGTATTTGGATTATTAACTACATGTTGTTCGTACCAGTTTTTTTGCATCGAAAAATTCAATTCCCTGTACTCTCTGAAATACTTTCTGAATTCCGGATTGTTTCTCCATCCCATTAATTGTTTCAAATCTTCTTTCTCGACAGAAGCAAGATTAACAATTTTTCCTTTAAGCACTTGTAATATCCTCCCAATTTATTTCGTTATCTTTATACACATCTTTAATAAGTTTCTTACCGATTATTTTAGTATCGTCAAACGGTTGAATTCCGTTTTTACTTAAGGGTCTAAGTGCAATTATATTTTCTTCTTTTATTATATGCCCTTCTTTCAAATCATTAGTGTATCTTAAACCTCTTCTCTGAACGAAAAATGTTTCTTTTTCATTTAATTCTATTTTTTTAATACCATCACCTAAAGAATCATATAATTCGTTCGCTCTCGATACCATTTCCTTCCACGTTACCGGATTCATTGCGAATTTATGGTCAGGACCTTCCCTGCTATTATCGTCGGTAAAATGTTTTTCGAATACTCTTGCACCAAAAGCAATTGCGCCAAGTACGGTAGCGTGTCCGTGAGTATGGTCGGATAACCCTAATATTACATCCAGATATAACCCTCTGTATTCTTTTAATACATTCAGATTTATATATTTATAATTTTCTCTCTGTGCAGTATAGTTAGTATTACATTGCATTAAAACCAAATCATTAGTCTGCGATAAAATTAAATCAACCGCTCTTTTTACATCTTCCATTGGAGATGCACCGGTAGCAAGAATCAACGGTTTATTTTTTTTTAACATATGTTCAATAATTTTTATGTACGTTATATCACCCGAACCGATTTTAAATGCATTCACGTATTTATCAATGTAATCGACAGTTTCGATATCGTAAGGACTTGTAAAATATTCTATTCCTACAGAATCGCATTTTTCTTTTAGCTTCGAAGTCCAGTCATAAGGTACGCTTGCGTCTTCATATACTTCATAAACGGATTTTTTCCACGAAGCCTGATGGGATAATTTACCCTGCAGATTTTCAAATCCTTTTTTACTTACAATTTTCGGGGCTAAAAAATTCTGGAACTTAGCCGCATCGGCTCCGGCTTCTTTTGCAAGCTCGATTAATTTGAATGCCCTCTGCAAGTCTCCATCATGATTTGCCGCTATATCGGCAATAAAATATAAAGGTTCATCGTTTCCGATTATTTTATTACCAATTTTTATTTTGTCCATAAATTTTAATAATGATTAGTTTTTATATAATCTTCTTTAAATTGCTTTAATCCATTAAAAAAGTCAGGAACTTTTCCGTAAACACTTTTCAATCTATCCGTATTTAATGTAGTGTTTAAAGNTCTTTGTATTTTATTGTCGATATTTTCCAATTTGCTTTTTTCAATATGACCACTTAACTCAAATAAATTCGATAAATGCCGAATAAAATCATATTTACTTAAATTATAATTTGAGCCAACATTAAGAATTCCCATAATACCCGGTTTATCAATAATATCCGTAATGATTTCGGCAAGTTGTACGGTATATACGGGATTAAAATATACATCCGCATAGCCTGTAACAACTTCATTTTTTTTAATATTTTTCAAAGCCCATTCCGCAAGTGAGTTACTGACTTTTCGGTGGAATCCAAAAAGATTCGTACGAATAATTATTGAGTTTTTATTATTTTGTATTGCAATATTTTCACCTTCCAATTTTGATTTTGAATATTCAGTAAGCGGATTAGGAATATCGTCTTCCTTGTAATCACCTTTTGTTCCATCAAAAACAGAATCGGTTGAAATATAAATAAATTTTGATTTAGCATTATTAAACGAAGCAAGATAACCCGTAACATCTCTGTGTAATGCGTAAGCTTTTTTGGGGTTTTGTTCACAGAAATCCAAACTTACAAATGCGGCAGTATGTATAATGATATCGGGATTTATTTTAATAAGCACTTCGGAAGTTTTTTCGATATCGGTTAAATCAATTAAGACTTGATTTGTATCCGGTATGCAATCGTTATGATATATATCGATACCGAAAACATCAAAAGTACCGATTTTTTTTAATGCTTCGAAAATATCTTTTCCAAGCATTCCCGAAGAACCTGTTATTATTATTTTCCGTTTGATTTCTTTATGGATTATTATCTGAAAATTATTATGCGATTGCCGAAAGTAAAATTAATGAGCCGATATCGTTTAATCTTTGCCCTGATAGCTTTTCATCCTTTAAATATTTTTCAATAATTTCCTTTATATATTGTAAATTAAAATAATTATCGTTAAGAATATTTTCATATTTATTTGTTTCCAATAATCCTTTGAAGTAACTATTTAACGATGACCGGAAAAGTGTTTCTTCTAAATGATTGAAGCCGGGATCTACATCATATAAATATGAATGAGGACCTTTTTGCAGGTGCATTGGATAATTAATTTTATTTTTCAAAACCCATTTCAACGGGTATTTAGTATTGTTCAAATCAAGTCCCCTGCCCCAGTTTTCAGGCATTTGTGAAAGAAAATTTTGTATCGATATATCCCAGAAAGGTAATTTAATTTGTTTATCGTATCTTTCGAGAGATTTCCCTATAACTTTTACGGTTGAACCCTGCCAATGAAAAGAATTGTAAAGGTGAATAATTATCGCATAAATGTTATCTGTATTTAATTCACCTGCAAATTTTCGTAAATATTTATTTCCAAATGTTTCTTTATATTCATTTCGTGCATCGGCGGATAAAATCCCGATATTATCAAGACTATAGAAAGGAAACCGTCTTGGAGACATAAATAATGATGAAAGTAATTCAGTTAATATTTCTGTACTATTTTTTCCTTCCGTTTCATAATTAATGCAATTGCCATTTCTATCTTTTAAAAATTTGTATACGGTATCTTTATAATAATTACCTTCAAGAATAGACTTTAAAAATGAAGGACCAAATAAATAAGAAATCATTTTGTCTGCATATTCCCGAAAATTTAAATCCGGATGGTCGAGAATAGTTGCATATTGCGAAAATCCGAAATTATGGACACCATCACTAATTTCACCCGAAAATACCACATCGTTTTTCCCGGAATTATTTTTAATATAATCGGAAAGAATACAAAAATTAAGAGAGTTATAAGAATGGACAAGATTGTTTTTAAGAAAAGGAACTATGTTTTTAAAATAAGAAATAATATTATCGGAAGTATAATCCAGGTCAACGATATCGAGCTTTACATTATAATATTCTGCCATTGCACTTGCCCTGTCAATTTCAAATTGGTTTATAACCCCGGACCTTTTTGAATACAGCATTCTGCCGATAACACAGCGTATCTGTTCGGCAGGATACATCTCTCTCAGGAAACCTAATATAGCAGTCGAATCCCAACCGCTCGATAAATAAATCCAGTTAATCCCGTCACTACTGCTCCTGAATTTAATTGCATCCCACAGGATTTTATAATATAATTCAAGATGGTTTTCGTTATAATCCTGAATTTTTAATGGTTCATATTCTTTTGCTTTAATAACGAAATTTGTTCCGGATACAATCAGGATTTCATTTACACCAAGTCTGAAGATATTCTTATATATTGTATCTTTTTTAGGAGAATAATTTCCATACATCAGAAAAAATGAAGTCAGAGAGACCCGGTCAAATTCTCCTGCCAATCTCAGTTCAAAAAATACTTCTAATGAATCTGAAATTACAAAATCATTTTCATCCTTTAAATAAAAAACATCTTTCTTGCTATATATATCCGGGTAAATAGAGAAACAATCATTTCCGATTTTTAATAACACAAAATCACCGTCAATATATTCGGAAATCAGAGAATCATCATATTTATATAATAATTTTTGAAAACTTTCGATTGTATATGGAATTCTTTCGCTTTTATTCTCATTTAAAATATAATCTATATCACCAAGCAAATAATAATTTTCGTTTATTCTTGTTATATTATTTTTATTAAAATATAAATTATTAAATTTCTTTACACCATCGAGGAATCCGGATTTATTCCCGGCTAATATCGAATAATATTTTTCAGATACTAAAAACATATTATATTTTATTTATGATTTTTTGTAAATTTTTAATATTAAGCCATTGTTTATTCGTATCACTGCTATATTTAAATCCGTCTTTACAAGTTTTTCCTTTCAAGTACACTTTCATATTTTTTTGAGTCCAGAAAAGATGATCCGGTTGTATNACGAAAAAATCTTTCATCTCGATTGTGTTTCTTGCTTCATCTTCCGGAACCATTATTTCGTGAAGTTTTTCGCCAGGTCTGATTCCCACAAATTTCATCTTACAATCGGGAGCTATTGCTTTTGCCAAATCCATAATATTCATACTTGGAATTTTCGGAACAAATATTTCACCTCCCTGCATTATCTCCACACTTTTCATTACAAACTTTACACCTTCCTCAAGCGTTATCCAAAACCTTGTCATTCTTTTATCCGTGATAGGTATGACACCTTTTTCTTTCATTTTTATGAAGAAGGGAATTACCGAGCCTCTGCTTCCAACGACATTTCCGTACCGGACTACTGCAAATCTTGTTTTGTAATTTCCCGCATATGCATTTGCGGCTATGAAAAGTTTATCGGAACATAACTTAGTAGCCCCATATAAATTAATCGGGTTTGCGGCTTTATCCGTACTTAAAGCAATCACCCTTTCCACTCCTTTATCCAGAGCCGCATCTATGACATTAATTGCTCCGTTAATATTAGTATTTATTGCTTCGATAGGATTATATTCAGCGGCAGGAACCTGTTTTAAAGCGGCGGCGTGAATTACGATATTAATTCCGTCAAATGCCCGGTGCAGTCTTTTCCCGTCTCTTACATCACCTATAAAATATCTAATCACAGGATATTTTTCGACAGGAAAAACCGAACTCATTTCATACTGTTTCAACTCATCCCTGCTAAAAATTACCAGTCTTTTTGGTTTGTAATTATTAAGAATAATTTCGGTAAATTTTTTACCAAACGAACCGGTACCGCCGGTTATTAATATTTCTTTTCCGTCTATGTAATTTTTCATTTTTTTAACTTTCGATTAATTTTCTTTTATTTCTAAAATATTTAGAAATTTTTCTTTTGTCGAAATTATACTTCAAATATATATCCCTCGTTTTTGAATAAACCGAACTTCTGACTTTATTAATTAGTGAAATTTTAAATTGCGGTGGAACTGCAAATAACAATTTCGTGTAATATAAATTTAATTTATCGGTTTTATCATAATACCTGCACCATCCTTCTGCCAGAGAATAGAGCCGTGATTTAAAATAATTTCCCTTAGGTAAAAAATCATTATATTTAATTTCCGGAAACTTTAGAATAATATCCTGATGAACCGATTTACGCACCCATTCTATAATGCTTAAAATATTTTCATCTTTACTATTCTCCGAATGTATCTTTTTTGAAGCGGTTTTATTTATAAGTTCCATTATTCTTTCTTTTGTACTTTTCCCGTCATCGATAAGATTAAATTCCAGGAATTGTTTTCTTCTTTTTTGCAGGTCACTTTTCATTTCATCGGATTTAAGATAATTCAGCAGATAGGTTTCAAATTCATCTACTGAATTTATACACAATATCCCTCCTCTTTCAATTCCCGATTCTGCAAATTCAACATTAAAACATGCATTTTTCAGGAATATTATAGGCTTTCCGGCAAGAGATATTTCATAAGCAACATTTGAAATTGTGTTCAGAAGCACTCCAAAATTAAGCTCTATGCAAGCTTTTAACAAATCTTTTTCATTTATTACTTCAAGATTATTTGGCAGATTTTTTTTAAATTCAGCCCAAAAATCCCGGTAATCATAAATTACATGAGGTTTAATCTTAAATAAAATATCCGGATGTTTTTTTGAAAGGGCTTTAATTTTTTCCAAAGAATTTAAATGATAATACTCCTGAATACTATGCCCGGTAAACCCGCCTCCTGCTGATGTAAAAAAAGTTACTGTAAATTTTTCGTCTGCATTAATATTTGAAGAATCAAAATTATAGTATCCGCTATATTCGGTATTATTATCCGACGAGTTTTTAGTATTATATTCTTTGAATCTATCTTTCCAGAAATCCATTTGCATAGATCCGACAATTTTTATCGATTCAGGAGATTGACCTGCTTTGACCAAACCTTCAAAGTTATCTTTTCCCCAAACAAGATAATTATCTACTTCAAAAGCTCGCGTCAGATATCCTGAATTATCCACAACACCACCATGTATAGAACAATAAGTTTCGCATCCAAAATTCATTGCTCTTTTTACCATACATCTAACCGACATATCCCAGCTGTTAGAAAAATATATTTTCAAAGGTGAAAAAGTTGTAATTATCCTATCGATTGCAAGGATATCACTTGCATAAGATTTTATTCTTTCTAAATAATCTTTTATCTGAACAGTTAAGCTTTTTTTCATTAATATTTCTTCTGAATCTGAATTATCCTCTTCAACATTTCTTNAAAAATTTATAATGTAACTATCTATTCTTTTTGTAAAATTAATTAAAGACTCATTACTAAATTTAAAATCATCGAAGAACAAATTGAATTTATCATTTGAAATAAAACTTCCTCTGTTCGGAGATCTCCATATAACCAAATTATCTTCAGTGTTTTTTTCTATATACCGAACCAAATCGAAATCCCACTCAAAATTTTCAGAAAGAATAAAAATACTTTTATATTTTTTTCCCGAAATACTTTCACCTTCCGTTAAATATCCAAACTCTGCCGGATTAACTTTCAAGCAAGGATTTGTATAGTTAGAGTCTTCAGAAAAATCATAATCTAAAGATTTAATGGTAATTTTTTTTGAAAGAGAATAATTTCTTACCATTTCGGAAAAAAGTGATGAACGGTCGAAAAATGCTACATTAAAAGGAGTTTTATAATTCTTAACAAAATTAATACTCCCGATTCTATATTTCGAAAATATTTTATCCAATACATAAATCGTATGAAAATATGCTTTAACCGAATAGCGGAAAAATATTTTTGTAATCTCTATTATATCTATCCCGAGAAAATCAACATCAAAACCGAGAAATGATTTAAAGTTTAAAGTATGTTCTATTGTTTTCTCCTCGGAAATGCTTACCGTTTCGTTATCAAGAAATTCCCATGGGTTAATGAAATCAAGATTATTTTTTTTACAGATTAATATCAGTTCAATACTGGTGGATAGCAGGGTATAACCGTCAAAATCAAAACCTGATTCCTTTAACTTATTATACTCGATATGATTATTTAAGACAAGTATTTTCAATTTATTTCTCTTCTATATATCGTGTTTTTTCCACAATGAAGATATATGAATACAAAAAGTGCTGTTCGAATTCCAGTTTGTATAAGAACCATTACCGGTTATATCATTATTTACTACATTAAAACTTATGGGTAGATGTACAATATCGAGACAACATCCTTCATTTAAACTTCGTATCACCTGGGGACTAATAAAATACGTTCCGGGAGTTAATAATATTTTTGGAATCGAAACCGAAACTTTTACTTTTCCCTTACAATTGGAAATATTAAATCCTTCCCATTGTGAGCGAAGCAAACTTAAATATTGTCCGATAGAATTTGTAATTATTAAATCGAATATCGGATTTTTCACTTCCTCGTAAAACTCGGTTTCGAGCTCTACGTTTATACTTTCACCCATTTTGAATTCGTTCGTAATATTACCGTGTAAATCTTTCAAAGTAATACGGGAAAACCTTGCAATATTATCCAGTGTATCCCTGTCCGGATAATTTATCAAATCAGCTTCACCGATAGAATTTGCAATCGAATCTTTTCGTAAATATAATTTTATTCCTTCTTTTGTATCACCGTCAAATATGCTTTTACCTTGCCTTAATAATATTACTCTCGAACACAGTTGCTCTACAGCACCCATATTATGACTGACAAATAAAATAGTTCTGCCTGATTTGCTTACGTCACTCATTTTTCCCAGGCATTTTTTTTGAAATTCAAAATCTCCCACAGCCAATACTTCATCCACAATCAATATTTCCGGCTCGATATGTGCCGCAACTGCAAATGCAAGCCTCATATACATTCCGCTTGAATATCTTTTTACAGGGGTATCGATAAATTTTTCGACTTCTGCAAATGCAACTATTTCATCGAATTTTTTATCGATCTCTTTTTTCTTCATTCCGAGTATAGAGCCATTCAGATATATATTTTCCCTTCCCGTAAGTTCGGGATTAAATCCTGTTCCAACTTCCAATAAAGATGCAACCCGTCCATTTACTTTAGCAATTCCCTCGGTTGGATTTGTAATTCGCGATAAGATTTTCAATAACGTACTTTTACCCGCACCGTTTCTTCCAATAATTCCAACAACCTCACCTTCATTGACATCAAAAGAAATATTTTTTAAAGCCCATATTTCTTTTTCTTCATTTTTTTCTCTCGAAATAATTTTTTTAATCCTGTGATTAAATAAATCTCTGAACGTTCTAACTCCAAAACCAAACCCGGAAAAGTTTTCTCCTATCCGGTATTTTTTAGATATATTTTCTATTTCAATTATCTTACTCAAATTAAATCTGCAAATTGATTTTCAAGTTTTTTAAAGTATA
>JGI20214J51650_10000690_pt1 | contig 21141 bp, 9 predicted proteins | sample WetSurMetagenome_FD_51650 | JGI IMG/M metagenome (IMG submission 51650) | reverse complement strand
TTTTGCGAAGCCAGCCAGATCAATACCGGCAGAACCATTGATAGGGCGCAGGGAGCCCAGCCCAGGGCGAAGAAGATGCCGAGCGTGAAGGCACCTATGAAGGAGGAGTGCTTGAACAGGGCAACGGACGCCTCAACCGACCTTTGCAGCAAGCTTTTCCTGGTCTCGCAGTACTCTCCATCGCCCCGATAGCCGCGAATTTTCGCCCTCACCGGCTCGAGAATCTCCTCCAGCGGCTTGATGTTGCTGATGCCCAGAAGAATCATTATTAATCCGGCTATCAGATCAAAGATCCGGGAGTCTCTTATGAACAGACCCACCTGAGAGATGAATAGCCCCAGAACGAAGAAGACGGCTGCCATGCCGAAGGTGAAGGCGATACCAATCATAAAGCCCTCTTTCGATGTGGAGACGCTCTTTCTCAGGTATTCGTCCTTTCTCCTCATGGTCATGACATAGGAGAATACGGCGATCATGAGGGCTATCGAGCAGGGCGCCAGCGAGGTGATTATCCCCAGCATGAACATGCCAAGAGCGGAGACATCCTGCCGGAAGACCTGCCCCTCCAGCCCCTTCCAGTCCGAGCCGCCTACCTCCTCCAGCTTGCTGTAGAGCTTATCTGCGCTCTGCACGCCATCCTGAACACCCTCGCCCACCCGGTAGACATGATAGACGGCGGCGATATTGCCGTCTTTATCGATAAGAAGGATGGTCGGATTGGAGGAGCCGCCATTAACATTCCAGTAGTCGAGATACTTGCTGGCGATATTGTAGGGCTCGAGATCCTCAGTCCAGGGCCAGGTGATATTGACCTTCCACCACTTCTCAGCGAGGGACTTGCCATCATGAGAGTACGGGTTCTTCCTCATGTTCACTGTGGCTATCTGGACGGTCGGGTGCATGGCCTTCAGCCTTGCCAGCTCCTCTACCTGCCCTTTCAGGGACTCTTCGCATTCCACGCAGAGCGGAATCTCGATGTTGGTGATATGAAGGATAAGCGGCGCTCCCGCAAAGTCGGAAAGGGAGATATTCTTGCCGTCAACGCCCACCGCAGAAAACTGCGGAGCCTTCAGGGCCTGCTCGGCAAGCGCGGGACAGAAGAAGATGGCCTGGCAGGCGAGAGCAAAAAGGAGGAACGAAGCTGCCAGATGCATCCTGATTTTGCGGCTTTTAGCGATTATCGGTATCACTCTCAGCTTCCTTTCAGTTCCATGCAGCTCTGTTCTGATTGTAGTAGTAGATGGCATCCTTCACAAAGGAGTCGATCCGCTCCTCGCTCATGGCATCAACCTCGCTGTGCCATGCTACGGCAACCTTCCCGTCCGGGCCTTTGGCAAGGGTTACGAAGATGGTCGTGGGAACGACCGGCTTTCCCATGCCATATGGATCATAGACATCCAGAATATCGATCGCTTCTTGCAGGCTGGCTCCTTCTCCCAGGACATCGTGGTAATCGAGGTCGCCGCTGTACTTGTCTACGGCGGCCTTGATTCTTGGTACCTGGGTCCGGCAGGGAACACAGGTGCTGCTATGAATGAGGATGAGCACTGGCTTTTCCTTGAGGGCATCGAGCATCCAGTCAGGATGCTGTACCTCTTTGCCGGAGTTTTCGTTCTGATCGGGATATGCTATCCACCAGTCGTCATCCCCCGAACCGATGGCATGCGAAGGAGTGTAGCTGCTCCAGTCTAGAGAGAGTGCTGTTCCCGCTGCTGCAAATAAAGCTAGAGAAAAGGCGGCCAATACCGCCAGAGCCAATACTGTGAGATTCCTGAACCCATTGAGCATGATTTTAACCCCCGAAATATCGTCTGCTCCTTTTAATCGGCTAAATATTTAGAGCTTGTCTCTCAGATGCATGAGATGCCCATTGAGGACGCTAAGATTACTGGATTTGATTTGGGTTTTACTGCTTTGATGCATTAACATGGACCAAGATGCAGCGATCGTATTTATTGCTTTTGGGCGAATATATCTATAAAAAAAATGGCGGATCAAGAAAGGCGCGACTTCGATAGGCAAATGTTAGTCCATATTCTAACCTAGGAAAATTGCGGTCATAATTTGAAATAAATTATATATGTATAAGTTGAAGAGATCATTGGACAATTGCATATTTAAGCAACCTATTGCACAGGAGGAAAGAAGATATTGCAGGGGTGCATAGAAATTCATTGAAAATTTCTTTACTATCGTCCAACAAGTACAAATAATTGAGTAGATATTAGCCAATCGGCTGAATGACTCAGCCAGGACTTCAAGATGCGGCAATTTGTTTTTGTCTACATTGTGCTCGCCTTGATAATGTTAGGCGGTTGGGCTGATGGACAAAATGGACCTAAGGAGTCTAAGGGCCTAGACAGTACGACCTTAGCCATGTTACAAAGCGAACCTAGGCCAACTGATGCAATCATACAAACTTCGGCATCGGAGACTGATTTTCCAATTGCACCCGATAATGTGCAGAATAATAAAGTATTTAATATAGTTGTGGTCGGAGACTCAATCGCTTGGGGTGCAGGGCTGACAAAATATGAAAAGTACTCTTATTTAGTAGCAAAATGGATTGCAGGACAGTCATGCAGACCGGTAAATGAAAAGGTCCTTGCACATACTGGAGCGACACTTGAGAGGAAAACCAATGATCCAATTATTCAGTATCCAGATTTGCCAAGTGGCAATCCTACTTTGTTTAAACAAGTGGATATGATTTCTAGTCCTGATAATGTAGATCTAGTCCTGGTTTCCGGTGGAGCAAATGATGTTGACCTAGAGAAGCTCAATTCATTGGATTATGGATTTATAATTAATAATTTATTAGGTGGATCTACATTAGACGAAATACAGTCTAAATCTTGGGATAAAATTGAAACACCGATGTATGAATTATTAAAAAAATTAAGTAAAAAATGTCCAAATGCTAAAATTATCGTTACAGGATATTATTCAGCAATTTCCAAGGATTCCAAGGGATTAACGGATTTTTATATGGCGTATAAACCTGAATCTCAAATTTTTCCTGCATACAAGAATGCAGACAATCCAACTCAAATAATGGAGCTCACTACAAAAGCCAATGCATTTTATGAAAAATCTAACTTGGCTCTGAAAAGCGCAGTTATGCGTGCTAATAAGGATTTTGGACAGAATCGCATCGAGCTTGCCCGAATTTCATTTCCACAAGACAAGGCCTATGGCACTAAAGACACATGGTTGTGGAAGATCGAAGGAACCGATGGAAATTACAGAACCAATGACCACAAGTATGAGATTCGAGCTCAGCTATCTGGAAAAGCAGAAACATGCATACTGTTAACATCTGCTATTCTGACAGAAAAATGCAAAGAAGAAATAAGAGAAAAAAGACTTGCCGCAGTAGGTCATCCAAATGTGGAGGGTGCTGCTGAATACAATCGAACCATTGTGCAGAAGATTAGCGAGACCTGGCCCGACTGGCTGAATCCAATGGTACTCGAATTCCAGGTTTCACCTACTAACGCATCTTCTGGTGAGTTCTTCAAGATCAGCTACAAGGTATCCTCCAATTGCAGTGAAGGTCTGAAGCAGGTGGAGCTATGGCGCAAGAATGAGACGGTCGATTGGCAGCAGATCAACACAACTGCCCTTGCGGGCGAGACCAGCCCGGTCTCAGGCTCTTTCACGGATTCGCCCTCCGTCCCGGGAACGTATTGGTACGGCGTGCACGTGGTTGACAATGCCGGCAATTGGAATGACGAAATGAATAACAATACAAAGAACATGCCGGGCATCTTCGGACCTATTGAAGTGATCGTTAAAAAAGTAGAAACTCCCCTGATTCCGACGGAAGAAAGACACCTTCTTAATCTCACCATCCTCAACTCCGCGGGATATGGAGTGGGTGGCGCAAACGTCATCATCGATGGCTCATCCAGCAACACCGCAGATCTCAACGGCTGGCTTTCTGTTCTTATTGAAGATGGTGATCACTCCATAAATGCCAGCAAGACCGGTTATGGCACAGGGAATTGGACGGGATTCATAAACGCCACTCAGAATTCAAGCATAAACATCACTCTCAAACTGCCTGAGAAACATCTCTTCACCATCACCACTCTCAATTCCGCGCACTTTCCTCTGGCAGACACAGAAATCCGGATCGAGGGAATGCAAAAGGGGCGCACTGGGCCGGATGGCAACCTCAGCATAGAGCTTTTCTGTGGCAACTACACCATCCAGGCAAACAATTCAGGATATGGATCAGGCAACTGGACAGGCATTCTTGATAACCGTACCAATAGCGTTGCGAGGATAGTTCTGAATGGACCTCTTGAATATCCCTTCAACATCACCACATTCAATTCCGCCGGATATCCTATGGAGGGTACGGGCGTTACCATTGATGGGAAATACTGGGGATCGACAGATAAAAACGGCCTGATCACTGCCATGCTGACTGATGGAAATCATACCATTGATGCCGTAAAAATCGATTATGGTTCGAAGAATTGGACTGGAGTTCTGAACTACAACCAATCACATGTCGTCCCGATCACTCTCAATGGACCTCTTGAATATCCCTTCAACATTACGGTGGTCAATGCTGCCAATTACAGTATTGAGGGTGCAACAGTCAGCCTGGCAGGCATCAAGAAGGGCATCACTGACAGTTCAGGGCTACTCAAGACCTTCCTGACGGAAGGAAATCAGACCCTCCGGGCAGCGAAAGAATACTACGGTTCTGCGAACTGGACTGGTGAACTGAATCATGCCGACGGAAAGACCATCGAAATAAAGATAGATGGCCCTCTAGAGTATCCCTTTGGCGTTGTCGTGACAAACTCAGCCGGAAATATGATACCGGATGCGAATGTGTCGGTGGATGGCAGGCTCATTGGCATAACAGACATAAATGGATACCTCAGGGCAATGCTCACCAATGGCAATCATAGCATAGAAGCTAACAAGAGCGGCTATGATCCCGGCAAATGGGCCGTGCTTCTCAACTTCTCCCTTGATGCCCGAATACCGATAGTATTGAATGGCTCCGCCCTAATCCAGGATATGAAGCCCATAGACCTCTGCTTTGTCCTCGACACCTCTGGGAGCATGGCAGACCCGGCGTGCGGAGACCTCTCAAAGATCAAGGCAGTAAAGGATGCAGCTCAGGATACAATTGCATCATTCTTTTATCCGGGCACATCAAATCGCGTAGCTATAGCCTACTTCTGCCACTATCCAGCAACCGTGCAGGAGTTTACCAATAATTATCGCCAGGCATATGATAACGTCAGCTATCTCTACGCTGATGGAGCTACTTCATTTGGAGCAGGACTGTTCCAGGCAATTGAAGAATTCAAGAAGATCAATCAGTCCGGACATGTCCGGAGGATTATATTCATGTCTGACGGTATGCATAATACAGCGCCAGGTTACGAATACTACCTGGCCCTATGCAGGATTATGAATATCAGTGTCTATACAATTGGCTACGGGTCAGAAGCCGACCATGGCCTCCTCAAGGAAATGGCTGCGCGTTCAGGAGGAGAATACCTCTTCGCGGACCCGTGCGGCGAAATGGAACGCGGAATCAGATATATGTTCATGCGTCAGTTGATGAACCTTTCCGGATCAATTCCGTTGATTAATGCAAGTGGAGTGGTTATGGAAAATGAGACTGTGAACGCAACCTATTTTGAGGTGAAAGCGGGGTCCAAATATCCGACAATAGTATTATTATATCCCGGAAGCCATCTAATGGTAAAATTGATTGGCCCGGATGGAAAGCTGGCCGATCCCAAGGAATATGTTTATGCAGAGGACAAGCGAGTAGTAACCGTTAGACTTAAGGACCCCAAGCCAGGAAAATGGACGGTGCAGGTGTATGGTGATAAGGTCAACGGCACCGAGCCCTACACAATCTATGTTTCTCCCAAATACGTTGCTCCTACTGCCCCTGCTGTTTCTTTTAAGTCAATAGTCATAAAGGAGAAATCAGGAGAGACTTTAAAGGAGTATCCGGTCAAAATTTCTTTTAATCCCAGCAATTTTCCCGCAGGGTCGAAAGCAGATGGTTCAGATATCAGTATCTTTGACCAGAATGCAAAAGATCTGCCCCGCTGGATAGAGAAATGGGATGCAAAAGAAAAAAAAGGTGATGTCTGGGTAAAGATTCCTGAGATACCAGCTAAAGGTGAGCTGTGCCTTATGATGCTCACTGGAAATCCAGGAGAGCCCTCACCGAATAATGGCTCAGATGTCTTTGATTTCTTTGACGATTTCAATGACGGCATAATTGACTCTAATCTGTGGTCCGTCTACAACAACTCTAGCTCTCGAGTAGATGAGACCAATGGTACGCTTCATATTTGGGGGGATGCCAGGAGCTTTTCATCAGCAGGCATCTCCTCGCATGAACTCTTCGAGCCCAATATCACCATTCGGTTTCTAGCCAATGCTTCCTCAGGACAGAATATGGATCGAAAAGGAATGGGATTTTTAGAGGATAATGTAAGAGAAAACGAGAGCCAGATATCGGAGGGCGTGTATTGGCGGGCGCAGGATAAAAATATCTGGGCGCATCATAAATTCGTTCCGGAGCAGCCATCTAAGCTCCCCAGTGGCTACGATCGGGTCGAGCCTAAATATCTCTCTGGATATAGAACCTGGGAGATACAGTGGCTAGACTCCTTGATAACATACAATCTTGACGATAAAATAAGCGTGCCACATAAAGATACCGGCAAGCCCAATGAAGCAATTGGCATTGAATTTTGCATAAATACCTCCGTTCAAACCATGCCTTCCGATATCTTCCTGGACTGGGTCTTTGCCTATAATTGTGCTTCTTCAAATCCCGAAGTTGTGGTTCAATCAGATTGAGGTGATGAATAATGAAATGGCTCTATGGAATTATGTTAGCCGCCCTGTCAATATTATCTATAATAGGCGCGGCATCCGCTTTGTCTTCAATAGATATCAGGGGCCCCATGGCAACAATTGAGGATGGCAAGCCCTATGCAATAGGTCAGGACCAGTTATCCGGTGATTTTTCCGGTTTTTATTATGATATTGATGATGATCTTGGCACTGAGTCCTTAACCTTGAATTTCAATGGGGAGCGTCTCGATGGGGATTCAACTCCTCGAGGAGCACGATACCGGACGGATGCCGAAGATTGCAGCTTCCAGTTTAAGGATTGGGGCTGGTACAGGCTAATAGGTTTTGTGGGAGATGCCTATTTCGCTGGCTACAGTTCCCAAGAATACTCCGGCGATCAGCCATATCTCTACAAGATTTCTGAGGATGATTCTCTCCTGGATGATGGAGTCCTCCTGAAGGTTCTGATGGATGATGACGAGGAAAGAATGATATCTTCCAGCCGTCCGTTGAAGCTGCAAGAAGGATATGAGCTGAGGCTCAAGAGCGTGGATATTGATGGGGACAAAGCTTATCTTGAGCTTTACAAAGATGGCAGCTTAGCGGACGAAAAGGTGGTCATGCCATCATTGCAGGATGCCTCGATGGCAGAGAAGACCTATTACTTCAATAAGAGCTTTGAAGATCAGGGCGATTCGGGCAGAAATATAGTGATCATCGGCGTCCATTTCAAGAATGCCTATCGCTCTTCTGAAGGAGATGCAGCGACAGTAAATGGCGTTTTCCAGGTGTCGGACCAGCCGCTCCGAATCAGGACCAATAACCAATACGGCAACATGACTGTAACGGAAGTGACCCAAGATAGCATTATCATTGAGAATGCTGACCGGACAATATCCCTCAATAAGAACCAGAATATTCCGCTGATGATGGACATCTTCATCAAAACCGCGGATCAGGATTTTACAGAGCTGGATCCTTTGCGGTTCTATATTTACAGGAAGATTACAGAACCTGGTATTCACGAAGTCAGAGGAAAGGCGGCAGAGGTAGTAGATGGCAGGACCACCACCTGGGACGCAGAAAACTTTCCGGGATTCTTTTATGACTTAGATGAGAATCTGGGCTCTGAAGAGATCTCCATCACAACAAGTTCCGGTGAAGGTAGTGGTCAGGCCTATCCGGGTGAGATCGTCTACAAGACCCGCGCTCAAGAAATGTCCCTTAAAGAGGATATCTGGGGCAAGTATTATTCCCTGGGATTCATGGGCGAGAACTATTTCGCAGGATACGTTGAGGATTCTGCAGATTCCGCTAGGTCATTGTTGTGGTCTTCTTCAGACGATAGAAACCTTATGGCTGGTGAGATACTATGCAAAGTCCTCATCGACAACGACGACGAACTAATGCCTTTCGCCGCAGGATCGGTCGTTGGGCTTGAAGAAGGTTATGCTCTTCTTATAAAAGGGGTAGACGTTGATGGAAAGAAAGTTCATGTTGCCCTGCGCAAGGATAATTCCGACCTGGATGAAAAGGTAATCGTACTTGACGAGGATATGGGGACGTATCTTTTCAGAGCTCCGATCGGATCTGGAGACCGCAACAAAATAGTCACCATTGCCGTCCACTTTAAGAACGCCTATCATGCAACAGAAGCAGATATGGCAACTGTTGATGGAATCTGGCAGATATCAGATAGGCCCTTGAGCATCAGGGATGGATTGGACTTTGATGAGATGGCCATTAAGCGGATTGACTCAAAAGAAGGAGAGATGGCCATCGAGATGAGCAATGATGACGCAATTGGGCTTCGCGGCGGAAAGAAGATCAAACTGATGGGCGACTTCTACATCAAGACTTCGGACCAGGATGAGGTGGATCAGAGCAAGCCCCTCAGGTACTACATCTTTCGCGAGATAGAAATTGATGAAGGTGCTAAGGAAAAAGAAGATGCGAATTCTGAAGTTGAGGTTGCACCGGCATCAGCAGAAACAAGCAAGCCATATGGAGAAGAAAAGAAAACTGTGCCGGGATTCCAGGGAATTATCGCACTGTTAAGCCTGGCAGCGGTATTTCTGGCAGGAAGGAGGAGATGATCCTTCTTCCTGCTGACGGGGATTTTTTCGGAAAGAACCTGGTAGGTTGATTGGAGCCAGCACTGACTGGCCTATCTTTAGAGGCGAGCTATTCTAAAGATAAACGTGAATGGATCTGACTGAGATGTTGAGATATCATCATGATTTTTTTATCAGCCCCATTTCAGTCAGTTTCTCTGTTATCTTGGTATCGACGATTCTAGCAATTTCGTCGTCAGTTCTTACTATTTCATGGATCTCATTGGGATCGTCCGGAATGATGACTTCTTTTTGGAAGATGCGTAAGGGATTGATGAAGAATGGCTTTTCTCCATTCCTAAGTCTTTTTCGAGCCTCCTCCAACTCGAAAACAAAACCGCTTGTCTTGCTGGTGCCATCCTCCCCGTAGAAAAAGGTCTTCAAAGCGTTCTTTGATGCCTCGGTTAGCCTTACCTCGTTCGTTTTGCCGTCTTTTCCAGCTTTTCCCATGTCTTTGCCTTCATAAAAGAGATCTTCCGGACTTTGGCGAATCTGTTGAAGCGCGAGCGATATAGCTTTGCATAACCTGTATTCCAGAGTATCCTCTCTTAGATAGGCTTTCGGATCTTCACCATAAGGATTGCGAAGTAATATCAGAATCTCATTATTTCCTTCGCCCATCTTTCTCGCAGGCCAAATGCTATCGAAAGGAATGCCAGTCTCCTTGGAAAGAGCTGTCTTGATCTTCTCATCATCAATATATCCCCTGCAGAAGACCATAGCGAAATCTGCCTTTTCCGGTGTGCAAGCGAACAGCTTTCCCTCTTTGCTCAGGGCTTGCTTAACCAGAGCTTCTTCCGTGCCCACATTTCTTGGAAGGGATGCATAAAGCGGAACAAATATCGATGGCCTGGAAACGCCCTTCGAGAACTGTTGAGCTACGGCCTGGCCGGGCTTAATCTCATCAGGGTAGTCGCGTGGGGCTACCACCGGAAGCATCATCTTGTGAATGAAACGGTTAGCAGACGGAAAATCGTTTCCGAATCTTTTCATCATTATCTCATTATCGATGATGATGACGCCGTTAGCCCCGCTACCTTTGGTGAGAAGATCATATAGAGCACTGATGGCAGCCAAGGTCCTTCTTCCAGCTTTTGCAAATTGGGCCTTATCTGCATACTCACCCAGTTCGGTCAATATTCCTAGGACAAACACAGGATAATCTGCTTTTCCCTCATTTCGGATATGGTTGATAATGGGGTTTATGAAACCTGTTCCGGTTCCGCCTCCGAAGGATACGATAAATAAAATACCGTCGCATTCCCCATCTTTGCTCAGCGTAGTAAACTCCCTTATGGCATTCCAGGCACTGTCGAATATTGGGTTGGGTGCCTGAATACCATTTGCAGCTGGAAGGCCACCTTTAGCCTCTACCATCTCCTTGGCCATGGTCCTTGCTACTGTATCCTGTACCTTTTCATCTGTATCAAAGATCTCGAATATGGCTTTAAGGTACTGTGCATCCCTTACGAATCCCTGCTTCTTTACATCATATCCGTAATTCTCCCGAACCAGTCTATGGACCTCGCATCCATCTGGGATGGCATCATGAGGAATGTAGAAGCATGGATAACATCCTTCATTCTTATCACCAAAGAAGGATTGAAGGTTCTTAGCATCATTCTTATCTGCTTCCAGCCAGATACCTTGGAGCATTCCGGGAGAGACATATTTTGCCTCTGTGATGCTTGTGAGAAGCGGAAAGTCGAGATCCACATTTCCCAAGAACTCCTGGGTGACTTTTCCCCCTGCTCCACCAATTCCTACTATACATAATTTCATCTTCTTGCCTCCCAGGCTTCTTTATAAATTGGCATGACCAGAATGCCAGTCGAAACTAGCAACAAACCAAGGCAAGCCAGTTCTACGGTTATAGATTCTTCTGGATAGATCGTTCCAAGATACGCGGATAGAAGAATTGAAACCCATAGAAAGACTATCGTAAGGCCAATCATCATCTTTGATCCTTTGGATATCGAATAGAAGCTGTACAACTCAGTTAACCTCAACTCTCTTCGATCCTCAGGAAGCTTGTCCATGAAGAATATGACAATTGCCGCTATTAAACCTATAACCGAGCCGAAAATAAAAAATCCCATGGGGTTTGAGGCTAATTCAGCTTCATCCATATAGCTAAAGGGAAGCACTGTTGGGACCAGCAGATAAAGGAATGCGATGGCCACAAAAAGCAATATCCACGATGAAAAAGATAGGGCCGTGAAATTTGTGCCCTGAGAGACTGTCATCTCTTTATAGAGATTCGGCTTAGAGACGGTTTTTCTTTGCAGAATGCCCATCAGCCTGTGCACTTTATGAATATTGACTATGTGCACCACTAATGCCAAAACAAGGCCGATTGCCAGCACGATTGTGCCGGAAATAAATAGGCCTTCTGCATTAAATACAGAATCAATCGGCATTTTTTAGCCCCTCCTCAGCAGGTTGGCAATTGAGTCAGCAATGCTCTTGCCAGATTTTTTCTGGGCCTTCCCTTGCTCTCTGGATTTGCCTGATGAGTGCTCATGAGCCTCTTCTCCTTTCTTTAGCGTTCTCTCCATGAATAAGCCAATGAGGGTGATCAAGATCAGCAACGGCAATAGATTTAGGATCATTATCCCATCATAAATCTTATAAGGAACTACCTTGTCATTGATTTTCGTTCCGGTCTGCTCCATGCTGTCCTTGCCTGTCTGATCATATTCTGAGTACTTTACTCTGTAGTAGAAGGTCTGCCCGGCATCGGTAACCTTGAATGGATTGGTCTTATTAAAGTAGATTTCTGTGGGCTCAGGTCCAATCTTTACCGTTTTCGTTTCCACAGTATTCCATTCGTTGTTTCCTGCCCTTGTGCTCAGAGTGAATGCTACGTCGTACCCCTCTGGATTCAGGTTCTTTGCCCTTACCTTGAATCCGTACGATTCCCACCAGTAGTAATTCTCGCTGCTGGAGGAAAATTCCAACTTTTCTACGGATAGCTTTGGTCCTTTCCTGATATCTGGTCCTTTTAAAGGCTCTACAGGATCCTTGCTAACGAAATCGATACCATCATCATAGCTGTAGTAGCAGGAAAAGTTCTTACCTGCATCAGCTTCCTTGAAGAATCCATATTCATTAGCCTTGAAGCTCACCGGACCTGGCTTTATATTCAAAGTTTCATTCCTCAGCTCAATTCCATTCTCATCGAGGATATGAAGCGTCACATTTAGCATGTCTCCATCGGCATCGGCAATATCTGCCTTGTACTCTATAGGATCATTGTATCTCACGAGGCCCGATGGAGTGATATTGAAATTACTCATGACCGGCAGGCTGTTGGTTACATTGAAAACCAGCTCCGAATAGAACGGCGGCTCAATATCCTTGTAGTCCGTCGTGCTCCATTTGTTGACACCATCGCTTATATTCGCCCGCACTTTCACAACACCCACATTCTTAAGGTAGGCAAAAGAAGGCAGCATGCCCCAGATTCGTAAGGTGGTGTTAGTTTCCTCATTGTACTCGTTTGTCTGAATCTTCTCCGGCCAGGAGTTAATGCGCTCGTACTTATCCGAACCTGGCTCTTTTACCTCTAGATAAAGATCGAGCATGCGACGCATTTCGAGAGGATTGTTATTGGTGGCAACCGTTATGATCTCCAAAGGCTGGTTTCGGCTTACTGTGGTATTGTTCCCTTCATATTTCATGAGCACAGTAGGCATTTTGTATTCTTCACTAGTAATTGGATCCTTCCACAATAAGGTCCGAAGCTCCTCGAACTTGGCAGGCTTACTCTTCTTGCCATCCTGAATGGATTTAAGCAGGCTTTCGAGTGTCACCTGCTTGCTACCGCCTCCGCCGCCTCCCCCACCGCTACCTCCAGATGACCCGGCAGATTTTGTAGCCGGACCTACAACGTTCTGCACCGATAGCAGAAATGCGAATATTACCAGGATGCATATCAATTTACGATTCATTGCGCCTACTCCCCATCATTTCTCTTAACATCGAAGTCGTAGTATGGCGAGGTCTGAGCCTCAGGTATCTGCCATTTGAAGACTTGCTCGCCCTGGCCAGAGCGGTAATTCTGGCAATCGCCTTTTTCCACCCAGGACTTTATCTGCTCAGGGATTGCACTGTCTCCTCCCATCATGCATACTGTCAGGTTCTCGCCGGAATTAACCGTTACCCAGAAATCATGGTTCCTGTTGTTCAGGAGGTCCCCTGCATTGGATACCACGGCAATGATCTCCGGACCCATAAAGGTCTGAGTCTCAGCGCTGTTAATCAGGAACTTATACTCCGCCTGGCCCAGGAAAGGCGTCTTCCAGAAGGGCTTGAGCGTCCAGCTGACGCTTCTTGTGACGGGATTCAATCGCTTTTCATCTCCTACGATCATCCATGGCTGATCGGATCCATTGGCCCTTACCGAAAGCTTAATCCAAGGCATCTGCTCCTCGCTCCAGTTCTGGAGCTGGAGGGTATAGGTCAGTGCGTGAAGCGGATCCGTCTCATCCCAGGCCTGAATGGCGCCTATTGCCGGCGTTACATTGCCGATAATCGTCACGTTGCTATCAATGGTCCCGCCAGTCGTGCCTCCATTCTGCCTGGTTCCATTAGTGCCAGGCTGGGGGGCTGGTGCCTTCTTGAGGACCCTCATGTAATGGTCGGCAAACCGGTAGTCTCCCAAACCGGTATGGTTGAACGCCAGAGATATGGTGAAGCTGTTTCCAATATCTTTATCCTCGAAGGGAACAGTCGCTTCGTAAAGATATTTATTGTCCCCGATGGCCCTGTCGCTCAAGTCCTCACGGAAATTCTTTGATGGGCCGGTCAGGTTCAGCTTGAGAATGCCTCCGCTCTCTGTATAGTTGATTGTAGCATGGATTAGCTGGTCTGCCTTTCCTCCGACAGGTACATACAGCGTTGTATCATACTCCAGGATGAGCTTGGGTTCCCACATGGGTTCAGGCTCTGTTCCCTCCAATGCCACCTGCATAATATGGTCGTCATACAGGGAATAGCTCCTATCCTTCAGCTGGTAATTAAGGGAGAACATGTAGTTGTTGCCGGCATTGGAGGCATCAAACTCTTCAGTGTAATCATATCTAAACCGGTTTGCTCCGAGATCGGTTACAGCCATGTCCACCTTCCGGCTCTTATCCGCTCCGGTCAGATCCAGGGTCATGGTTCCCTTGCCACTCGGTGAGAAGACCTCTGCGCTGAAAGTCTGGCTGGCTCCTTTTTCCTGAGAGACAAACAGGACCGGCAGGAATTTTACGTCCCCTATGGCCTTTGGTTCCAATTCGGAGCTGGCTTCCTGGGCGGTTACCATCATAGTCCCTGCTGATGTGACCATACCTCCAGCGGCGCTTGGGTTGGTGTTCTTAATGCTTATCGAATAATTTCCGATATCCTTTAGGCCGAACTCCTTGTTCCAGGTGTACAGGTACTCAGTCGCACCCAGATAGACCCGATTCATCTCTTCTACAACTGGAGCCCTGTTCGGGCCTGCAATGGTAATCTGCATCCCATCCTGTTCTCCTGGGAAATCCACTACTGCTTTTGCCGATTGATAGGCAGGAGTGTCATTTGTCACATACAACACCGGCTCATCGATATCAAATGAGATCAGCCTGGGCTGGCCTCCGCTGATGGTTGGGCCGGAATATACATCCGATTCCGAGATCTGACCGGAATAGCTGGCGGAATAACGGAAGCTAGCAGCATTGCCCTCTGCATCGGCGCACTTGCCCTTGAACGGCTGCGCCCTCATATCGAGCACGCTATCACCAGCACTGACCCTGCCGGTTGCCCTCTGCACCCAGGTGTGTGTGCAGGGATTATAAACCTCCAGCTTGACGGATGCATCCATGCTGGTATTTATAGGAACGGAATAGACAAATGTATCATTCCACCTGCCTTTTTCAGGAGATACAATGGCCTTGCCAAAGTCAATTGATAGCGACTTGACGGATATCGCCTCTTCTGCGAGTTGCATATCTCCGTCGAGACTGGAATGCCTGTAGATGATAGTATAATTGAAGCTCTTGCCGGCATCTGTCGCATCAAACGGCAGACTCCATTCGTACCTGTATCGGTTGCCACCCACAGCTATGCCATTGCTGGCTTCTTCTATGTTCTTTTCCGGCAGGCTGAGGATGGCCTTGCCCTGACCGGCACCATATTCCACCACTGCGGCAACGCTGGCCGAAGAATCGCTGTCCTCGGAGACGTAGACCACAGGATCGCTCTCCAGGGAGACCAAGACTGGGCTGCCACCCGCAAAAGATGGGCCCTGGTAGGCCTTTGAGAAGTAGTCTTTGCCAGCAAAACTGGCCTTGAAACGGAATTTAGCTGCCTGCTCTTGCATCTCCGGGCATTCATAGCTGAATGGCTGAAGTGTCCAGTTCAGCCAGGATGACTGAATGGTTGCCTTCTGGGCCCCCTTATCGGTCCACTCGCTGCTACAGGGATCATAGGTCTGCAGCACGACATCTAGAGGCACGATGGTGGTATCGATCTTTTGGGAATATATGTAGCTATCGTTCCACTGGCCGGCAGATGGAGAAACAACTCCTCCGGAAAACTGAACCGACAGCGGCAAGACTTTTAGGGTCTTTTCATCAAAAGCATACCGGCCTCCTTCCAGCGACTCATGCATGAATGATAGTGCCATTGTGTAGTTGTTATTGATATGTCGGTTATCGAAGGCAACCTGCCACTTGTACTGATACCTGTTTCCGCCCAATGGTGTTCCTTTCTCAGTCTGATTCAGATCCAGATCCGGGCCTGAAAGATGGAGATTCATGTCTCCAGCGCCCTTGGAGAAGGTGACTGTGGCGGAGATGTCCTGTGTGGTGCTCTCGCCTTCTCTTACATACACGGAGGTTGGATATTGCAGATCAAGCTTGGGTATCTCTTCGACCACTTTGAAGCTGATATTTGATTTCTCAGCCTGATAATCCCAGTTATCATTCCTGTAAACAACCTTGGCCTGGAATGGTGCAGCCTTGCTCAGTTGCACATCACTGCGGTTAAACAGGGCCGGGATATTAATGTTTGTCCATTCATAGACCAGGAAGCTGCCCACCATCCGGGCATCAGAGGATTCAAAAGTCCTCTCGCCACTCTGTGGATGGCTGATTATCAAGCTGGCTTTGCTTCCTTCCGGAATGCCTCCTATCATCCTGGCTCCGGCATCCTTGACAAATGCCTGAATAGAGAAGTTCGTGTAGTCCAGCGTTCTCGGAATGCTGACTCTTTCTACAGTGGGGCTATAGGGCTGAAGAGAGATGTTATAGGGTCCATAGGTCAGGGGATCGACCTTGAGGTCGTTATAAACCAGCTTGAATGTGAAATCTCCACCGGTCCTGTAACTGGAAAGGTCCTCAGATACTGTGCAGGAGTAAGTGCTCTTTCCAGAAGACTGGCAAGAGACATCGGCTGTGGTCCAGCTTCTGGATTCTGCCGTTCCCAGCGGGCCGGTGACCTCCAGATGGCAGGTGGGCTTGGGGTTTAGCCCTTCCATATCCTTGAATCCCGCAGAGAGCGCGATTCCCTGGAAGAAATACGGCTTCTTCTCATAGCTAGGTGTGCCGGTCATCGTCGGCGGCTGGACTATTGGGCCCTTGATTCTGGCAGTCTTGGCTACCTGCTGGCCTCCGGCATAGAAGATGAACTCAAAGGTGGCATTGCTGGTGGTTGGTATGGCGAACCTGTCTTTGAAGCTGTAGGGCCCGAAGGAGAAGGATGTCTGGCTCATGCCTGTTTGGCTGGGAGAAGACTCTGAATAGACCTGTTGGTTTTGATCAAAGATATTGAGTTTCATGCTGTATTTTGTTACCGCTATCAGGCCTACTTCGCTTGCCGCGTCTTCGCTCATCCAGACCTGGGCGGTGTAGGTGAAATCCTCGTAGCCATATTCTGGGGTGACCGCAGCATTACGGATTTCGTAGCCGCTCTGGCCTGCGCATGGCGTAACGAGTGATAGTGCAGAAATTATGCACAAAGATAATAGTACTAAGCTATAATTATATCTGACTTTCTTGCTCTTATCTGGCTGTAGTTTATTTATATATATTTCCGTTTCTGTCACTTTCAAGTGGTTCAACCCCTATCAATCCAAGATCGGAGTTCTATCTGGCAAAAATATATAACGCTTTCCCTCAATTGCTCAATTTCATTTCTTTCGAGATCATCCTCCCAATGTTATCCTAAAAAAATTTCGTGTAAATATCGAATTTAAATCCATTTTTGCTGATACCTCAAATCAGACCATTACTTCCATAAATTCCAGACAATCAATCATATCCGCAGTCATATAATTGTGGGTACGATTTTATTTTATCGCGGCTTCGATTCAATCACCTCATATTCTCAAAACGTCAGCAGTGATACCCTGATGCTTCTTAGCAGGCAATTGGATCAAGACACATCTATCCAATACTAATAACGCGTGGTAAGTCTTTTATATCAACGATATAGTTCAAAAAAGAAAAGATTTCGAAATTGGAGGGATTTAGCCTGAATAAAAATGGACTAAGTAGACCATTATTATATGGTCGAAATTTAGCATTATTGCTCTCTGCCTTCATTGTTTTATCGGGATTGATTATAGCAATCTCGGAAGGTGCCATAAAACAAGAAAAGGATTGGATCTGGTCTGTAACACCAGAGGACATTGAAGGTTATGAGAAAAGCTCGTCAGATTCTTATCGTTATATGATAAATGATAGCGTAAACATATCCTGGACGATCATACCTTCTCCAAGTTCTGAAATTATCAATACGACGCTGAAGGTATACCCTAAAGATGACGATAAATCAAAATATAAAGCCTATCCAATAAAGATTCCTCCAAATAAGGATTATGTTTATGTTCCATTGGTGGATGCGTCTCTTCTTGGTGGTATTCTAGCAGATGATGAAAATATATACAATGTAGAAGTAAATTCCACTGCGATAGATCATTCCACTGAGAATGCAACAGTTGCCAATGAATGGCATACGCATAAAATCGAGATTAAGGTAACAAAGCCGGGAACGCTCTTCGTTCAGAAGATTGTACCAGGATGGGATGATGCAGACCTATCAAATTGGCAATTCCGAGTTACAGGACCGCTCATCTGGAATGAAACTAAGAAAGTCTTTACAAGGACTATCCTTACAAGGACTAAAGAAAAGACTACGGGTAGCACCGGGATAGTTATCTTTACAGAACTGCGACCGGGAATGTATAGTGTTGAAGAAGTTGCAAGAGACGGTTGGTGGCAGATTCCGCCCAAGGGTGTGGAGGTAAAACCGGGACTGATCAACGAGCCAAAAAAATTCATCAATATTCCCAATACATTGACTATCATTAAGAAGGATACCAGAGGCATTCCATTATCCGGATGGACCTTCAAGATTCAGGGATCAAAAGAGACGATAATCACAAAGCCAACCGATAGCTCAGGAGTCACAGTGGTCAAAGGATTGCCTTCGGGAAAGTACAATATTGAGGAAGATCCCTCAAAGGATTGGAGGCTGGTAAATATAAATAAGACTCTTCCGCTGACAATCGGATTAAACGATAGCAGTTTCGTCGAAATAACCAATGCCAACGTGGGATCGATAAAGTTCACAAAGAAGGACTCGGAAGGGAATCCTCTTGCCGGCTGGAGCTTTGCTGTGAACGGACCGGACAGGGCCAATGTGGTAACAGATGCCTCCGGTGTGGCTGTGGCCGGCGATCTGCTCCCTGGTGAGTACACCATCACAGAGACTCTGCAATCTGGATGGACCAATGTAACGGATATTGAAAGAAAAGTGACATTGCAGCCTGGTGAGAAAAAGCAACTGGAGCCATCATTTATCAATGCGAAGATAGTTCCTCTGACCATTGTTAAATTTGACGATGCAAATAGAAATGGACAACTGGACAGGGATGCAAGCGGATCGCCCATTGAGGGCGGCCTCTCCGGCTGGACATTTGTGGTAGAGGGGCCAAAGGGATCCAGCGCCAGAGTTGGACCGACTGATGCCGATGGAATCGCAACCGTAGGTCTCACACCGGGAGAATACAGTGTCACAGAGGAGATTTCCTCGTCCGATAAGCCAGGATGGATTTGCACTACAAGAAATCCGCAAACCGTCAAGGTATCCCGCAGCGCTGCCAATAGGGTTGAATTTGGCAACAAGGTAAACAGGCTCACGGTGGTTTCCTTCAATGACAGCAGCATGAATGAAAAGAAGGAAGACACTGAAAACGGTTTGGCTGGATGGACCTTCGTCCTGAGAGGACCCGCAGAATCTGGCAGCCCTGCAAGAGTTACCGTCGGGCCGACCGGACCTGACGGCAAAGCCGCAGTAGATGGATTGACACCAGGATCATACACAGTCACTGAAAATCTACTGGGCGGATGGATAAATACTACTCCGATCTCAATGTCTGTCCAGATTTCCGCGGGAGAGGACAGGCAAGTGGAATCTGGCAATATCAAGCCGAGCAGGATCGAGATCTTCAAGCTAAATGATACCAATCAGAATGGTAATCGTGACGACGGAGAAAATGGCGTCCCCGGATGGACTTTCAATGTTTCCGGGCCTGATGGATTCGCCGTTACCACCGATCCAACCAACGCGGATGGAATTACTGTTCTTCAGGGACTTCTCCCGGGAACGTATACCATAACTGAGCCCCAGGTTGACCGCTGGCTGAATATCACATCCCTCACAAAGAGCGTGCCAATCGGATTTGGAGATAACCGACGGGTCACTTTTGCAAATTACTATTGCCAGAGATGCCACAGGATCAATGATCAATCCAAGTCCAACATCAGCAGCGACCTGAATCTGAAAGTGACCAAAGATGTCAGCAGCATCTCCGTGGAGAATATAGACAAAAACGGCATTCCCGTGAACTACAACATCAAGCTCTGTCCGTCAAGCGGCCTTGAGATGATTTCGGCCAATCCGACGGATATCGTAATCGCAGTAGATAACTCAAGAAGCCTGACCAACCTCAGTGAGTCGGCAACATTGGGTGTATCAAATCTGGTAGATGGAATAACCAGGAATGACACACAGAAGATAACCAGATTGGGGCTTGTCTCATGGAGCGATAAGGACTTCAGCAAGACAATGGTGCCTCTGACAAACGACTACAGCAAAGTGACATCGGCAGCCAATGGCATTATCTTCCCTGAAGGCAATTACACCGACTTCCAGGCGGGAATGGATTCTGCTCTCCGGCCATTCCAGGAGGCAAAATCTGATGCAAGCCGAACAAAGAAGATCGTGTTCATCACCGATGCCAACGATAGCGGATACATTGAGCCTTCCACTATTCCAGGGCGTGATTATGCAATTTATGCAATTGTTGTAGGAAACTACGTGGGCAAAGAGCCATATGAGATGCTCGATAAGCTCACAAGGGACCATCAGGGATACATAAGATCCATAAACAACATCTCTGAGCTGCAGAAAGCACTCGTCCAGATGGTGACGGCCAGACCGAACATCCGGAATGTGCATCTGGTCGAGACCCTGCCCAACTATCTGATCCTGAATAACAGCACTGTGGAAGATGATTCAGGCAAGATAAAGCTCAACAAAGACAGCAGAGAGTGGCCTACTACTACCATCACCTGGAATGTGGGAGATATCTCTGAATGCTGGAGCACGACATTCGAGGCCTTCTTCTGCTGGAAGCTGCCTGCGGATATGAATCAGCAAGCTGTAACATCGTTCGTCAATTACACGGATGATAAGGGAGTTGAGAGGACAATTCCGCTGCCTGAGTATGAGATCAATATCGTGAAGGCTTCGGGATTGAAGTCTCAGCCGGAACCGATCACAAAGGAAGCAAAGAAGCAGCAGCCGGGGTTCGAGGCATTGTTCGCGGCAATAGGCCTGTGCATTGCCGGGTACCTCAATCGCCGGAAGGACTCTTGAGATTGATGGGACAGGGGTCCCATCATCTTTTTTAAAAAAAATGAAAAATATATTTTTTTAGCTTTCCAGAACCCGGCTGGCTGCTTCCACTCCTGCGCCACAGGAGGCGATCTTGCCCTCCTTGGTCAGGATAAGCTCCAGAGTCTGGATGGTTCGCAGGATGTCGCCGGTTGAGCACATGCCCATGGTGCCGATGCGGAAGATCTTGCCCTTGATGAGGTCCTGTCCGCCGGATACGACCACGCCCCGCTTCTTC
>JGI20214J51650_10000684_pt1 | contig 21189 bp, 21 predicted proteins | sample WetSurMetagenome_FD_51650 | JGI IMG/M metagenome (IMG submission 51650) | reverse complement strand
TTTTTACAATCGAAATATAAATTAATATTCAGTTACAAGACCCTGGATTTCTATATGGGAATTCCATTGTCCCTTTAAGAATAATATAAAAAAGTAATATCATGAAAAGAAAAAGGTTAATAATCATTGGGATCATTGTAATAGCAGTTGCACTACTGGTATTAGCACTGAAACCATTTTCGAAAAAAGAAACTGCCACCAGTTTCGAAACTGTGAAGGTCGAAAAAGGCAATATCAGCAATACTGTTACCGCTACAGGTACCATCCAGGCTTTAAAAACCGTAAATGTGGGTACACAGGTATCGGGTATATTGCAACATGTCTATGTTGATTTCAATGATAATGTAAAACAGGGGCAGGTACTTGCCAAACTTGATGAGACGCCACTGCAGACTTCGCTTGACCAGAGTCAGTCGGCTCTTAACCAGGCTCAGGCCCAGTTGAATTATCAGGAAGCCACCTTTAACAGGTTAAAAGTGCTTTACGATAAAAAGTTAATTTCGCAGTCAGACTATGATCAGGCAGTTTATAATTATGAAAACTCAAAGGGATCTCTGAGTAATGCCAAGTCGGCTCTGGCCAGGGCGAAGGTAAATCTCGATTATGCAACAATAACCTCGCCAATAGCTGGTGTTGTGCTTAACCGGGCGGTTGAAGAAGGACAAACCGTTGCCGCCAGCTTTAGCACACCAACCCTTTTTACAATTGTGAACGACCTCACTCAGATGCAGGTGCAGACAAGTGTTGATGAGGCCGANATTGGAAAGGTAAATAAGGGACAAAGAGTTGAGTTCACNGTTGACGCATATCCCGAAATGAAATTTGAAGGCACAGTGTCGGAAGTACGTTTACAGCCGGTAACCACCAATAATGTTGTAACATACGTTGTGATTCTGAGTGCACCCAATCCCGATAAAAAACTCATGCCAGGAATGACAGCCAGCTCAACAATTTATGTTGAAGAGAGACAGGAGGTACTTACCCTTTCTGGTAAAGCTGTCAGGTTTACTCCCGATACAGAATATCTGAAAAAATTGTTTACAGAAATGCAAAAAAACGGTACAATGCCAAAAATGCCTTCAGGGACTGCAACAGGGACTGGAAGTATGCCAACAGGGATGTCAACAAGCCAGACAACTCAGGGAATTCCATCAGCAGGATTGTCAATGTCAGGTGTGAAACAGGATCCAAAAACCAAAACCGTTTGGTTGAAAGATGATAAATCGGGATTGCGTCCGGCTATGATTAAAATCGGAGTTGACAACGGNTCAACAGTGGAAGTGATCTCAGGACTTAAGGAAGGAGATGAAGTTATTATCTCTATGGATAGTTCATCTGATAAATCCGCTGCAGCAAAAACTACAGACAGGGGACCAGGTGGTCCGTTTCCTTTCTAAGGAATTGAGCATTAAAAAATCTAATGGTTAATATTATGAGTAATACTATAATTGAAATCTCAAATCTACGAAAGGATTATCACATTGGGGAGGTTACTGTGCATGCTCTCAGGGGAGTTGATATGAAAATTAAAGAGGGAGAATTTGTTGCAATAATGGGAGTAAGCGGATCGGGAAAGTCAACAATGCTTAATATCCTTGGATGTCTGGACAANCCTTCGGGNGGAGACTATTTTCTCGACGGAGTGGATGTCAAGACAATGGATAAAGATGAAACAGCAAGATTGCGGAATAAAAAGCTCGGTTTTGTGTTTCAGGCATATAATCTGCTTGCCAGAACCACAGCCCTTGAAAATGTTGAACTTCCACTGTTTTACAATTCGCTTATCAAGTCTAAGGAACGCAGAGAACTTGCCCTTAATGCTCTCGAGGCTGTAGGTCTTAAAGACAGGATGCATCACATGCCGAATCAACTTTCAGGAGGCCAGCAGCAGCGTGTGGCAATTGCCCGTTCGCTGGTCAATAATCCTGTACTCATTCTGGCTGATGAACCTACCGGAAACCTCGATACAAGAACTTCATTTGAGATAATGGAGTTGTTCCAGGGTCTGAATGAAAAGGGAAGAACGATTGTTTATGTAACTCATGAGCTTGATATTGCGAAGTTTGCTACCCGTAATATTATATTCAGGGATGGAAAGATACAGCGTGAGAACCTTGTGACTGACCGCTTTAATGCAACGGAAATGCTGAAAAATCTTCCGGTTGAAGATAATGACGAAAACGATTTAAATTAACATATTATGCATTACGCAAATTTATTCAGGATAGCCATAAGGGCCCTGGTAAGAAACAAGCTGAGAGCCTTTCTGACGATGCTTGGCATTATAATCGGTGTTGCATCGGTTATTGCGATGCTTGCAATCGGTGAAGGGTCGAAGGCAAATATCCGCAACGAGATGTCAAGCATGGGTACAAACATGGTGATGGTAATGCCCAATTTTCAACGCAGGGGAGGCGTAAGCCTTGGTGCCTCAAGCTCAATGGCGCTTAAGTACAGCGATGTTGAGGCAATCCGAAACGATGCTGCTTCGGTCTCAGGTGTCTCGCCTGAGGTAAGGGCAAGCGGACAGGTTATTTACAGTAACCAGAATACCCAGACAACAATTTATGGGGTCACCGAGGAATATCTTAAAATAAGGAAGCTTGACATTCAGAGCGGCAGGATTTTTAATGCCACTGAAGTATTAGGGATGTCGAAGGTTTGTTTATTGGGACAAACAGTTGTNACGAATCTGTTTGGAGNAGGGGCTGATCCTGTAGGTCTTTCAATAAGGATACAAAAGTTGCCATTCCTGGTAATAGGAGTTCTGAAAGATAAGGGAGAGAGTGGTATGGGACAGGATCAGGACGACCTTATACTTGCACCATATACAACAGTTCAGAGGCGTCTTGCAGCAATAGATTATATTAATGGAATTTATGCATCAGCAATAACTGAAGAAAAAAGCCAAAGGGCTATTACTGAAATTACTGAAACACTTAGAAGAACACATAAACTTAAGGAATCTGCAGAAAATGATTTCAGAGTAATGTCACAATCTGAACTTATTGCTACTGTATCTTCGATCACTGATATGCTGACAATACTGCTTGGAGCAATTGCAGGTATTTCACTCCTGGTTGGCGGCATAGGTATTATGAATATTATGTTTGTATCTGTAACCGAGCGTACCCGTGAGATCGGGCTCAGGATGTCAATCGGGGGCCGTGGGAAGGATATTCTTAAGCAGTTCCTGGTTGAATCTATTCTTCTTAGTATATTAGGTGGATCAGTGGGTGTTATATTGGGTTATCTTATTGCCAAAGGTGCCGGATCATTAATGAGTATCGTCCCGATTGTCCAGGTACAAACAGTACTCCTGGCCTTCACAGTATGTTTTGCAATTGGTGTATTCTTTGGCTGGTATCCTGCACGAAAAGCAGCAAATCTGAACCCGATCGATGCCCTCAGATATGAATAGATATAAGTTAATCGGTAAATTTGAAAACTTACCGATTAATCTGTCATAAATTATTATACATTTAAGACCATGAAAAACTTTTTCACNGGAAATAAAATCAAGGTCTTGCTACATATTCTGGCCTGGATAATAATTCTGGGTATTCCTCTCTATTTTTTTAAAAGATGGGAAGTAGGAAAAGATATTATATGGCTGTACTACATCGGAAATTTAATTAATGGGATAATTTTCTATATAAATTATCTGATTCTGGTTCCAAAGTTCTTCTTCCGACCCAGGAAGCATAAATACTATTTGTCGGTTCTTTTCTTATTAACATTTCTATATTTTGTCTCTGATAGATCAAATGAACTGGTATTCAGATATGTACCTGGGCGAATTAATTCAGAAGAAATTAGTCTACCGGGCAAGGAGGATAGAAAATTGTCACCTCCGAAACCAGATGAACATTTCGGACGTCCGCCATTTCGTGAGATGCATTGGTTCAATTATATGTTTACTTCTTTGTTTCTGGTTTTTTTCTCANTTGGCATGAGGGTCCTTGAACGGCATTCGCAAACCGAGAAACTGCAGAAAGAGCTCGAGAAGGAAAAGCTTAATTCCGAACTGGCATTTCTGAAGAACCAGATAAGCCCTCATTTCTTCTTTAATACACTGAATAATATCTATTCATTAATCAGCATCAATGCCGAAGATTCTCAAAAAGCAGTATTAAAGCTTTCAAAATTAATGAGATACCTGCTATACGACTCAGAACATGGTAATACTAAATTGAGTAATGAGATAGATTTTATGAATAACTATATCGATCTTATGAAACTCAGGGTGAGTAGCAAAATAAGTCTTAGCATCACATTTCCTAATAATTACGAGGACATTAATATTCCTCCGCTTATCTTCATTCCCTTTATTGAAAATGCCTTCAAACATGGTATCAGCTTCCGCGAAAAGTCATTTATTGACATCAGTATGACAACCGACAAAGAGTCAATAAAATTCAAATGTGCTAACAGCCTNGTGAAAATTGCAGAGGAAAATGACCCGGGCCAGTCGGGAATAGGATTGGAAAATGTTACCAAAAGACTGAACCTTTTGTTCCCCGGCAAACATGAATTAAGGATCAATAAATCAGAAACTGAATTTGAAGTACTTCTTCAGATTAAATTTACATAATGATTACTACCGTAGCAATTGATGACGAACCCCTGGCACTGCACCTTGTGACGGGTTATATTGAAAAAACTCCTGGATTAAAGCTTATCGGTAAGTTTGAGAACCCGCTGGATGCTTCTGAATATCTTGCTGAAAACAGGGTCGATCTCATTTTTATTGATATTCAGATGCCCGATCTCTCTGGTATTGAGTTTACCAGGCTCATGGAGAAGGGACCTAAAGTAATATTCACAACTGCTTTTGAAAAATATGCTCTTGAAGGGTATAAGCTTGATATAGTTGACTATTTGCTGAAACCATTCAGTTATGAAGAATTTCTCGCGGCAGTACACAAGGTTCAGAAACTTTTACGGCTTGAACAACAAACTCCTGCAAGAGTGGANGTCAATAACGAATTTCTCTTTCTTAAATCGGATTATAAGATCAAAAGAATAAATTTTAACGATATTCTTTATATCGAAGGGCTTAAAGATTATGTGAAAGTTTATGTGAGGAATTCTCTTAAGCCTGTATTATCACTTACATCTCTGAAACTTCTTGAATCTAAGCTTCCCGAAGAAAAGTTTATGCGTGTACACCGTTCTTTTATTGTCAACCTCGAAAAAATCGATACCATAGAACGAAGCAGAATCATATTTGGGAAAGAATATATTCCTGTGAGTGATCAGTATAAAGTAAAATTTCAGGAATTTCTGGATAAGAATTTTATTTAATTTTCATAAAAACATATACCCACTGATACGAAATCTCTTATTTATTTAAAATCAGATTCAATCCATAAAATATTTATTTCTGTCGGTGAAATTGAGTAATCTATATATATTATTTTTACAGATTAATTGATACAAATAAATTTAGAAGTAAAAAGACAATGATGTTTAATCCTTAATACACATGAAAATGAAAAATTCTACAAATTCAAATCAGAGACTTTTGAAAAAAATCAATCCATTTGTGCTTATTGGACTGGCTTTACTTTTTACTGCACAGCTATCAGCTCAGACAGTTAATTTCTCAGGTACGTGGGCATTAAATGAATCTAAAAGTAAGTTCGGAGATGCCCCATTCCGTATGGCTGCATCTATTATGACTGTTAAACAGGAAGGGAATAATCTTGCTATTGACAGAACTTCGAGCGGTCCCGATGGTGATGAGATGAAAACGACGGGTAAATACACAATGGATGGAAAAGAAAGTGAGAATGTTGGTTTTATGGAGTCAAAAAGTAAATCAACTGTTAAATGGTCGGCCGACAATAAATCAATAACGATTGCTACTACTACTGTGTTCAATATGAATGGAGACAGCATGGAGATGAAAGGGACTGAAACCTGGACTTTAGATGGTGACAAAATGTTGAAAATTGAAACAACCAACAGCATGCCTGATGGAGAAATGAAAACATCATTGGTTTACGATAAAAAATAAGGACCTTCAATAAGGATCTTAAAGATTAATTTGAATGTTTTATTGAAAGAGNCTGTCTCATAATTCGANAACCGTTAACCGCAAAGTTCGCAAAGGTTTTCGCAAAGCTCGCAAAGTGATGAAAAACTGTATTCTATCTTTGTGTACTTTGCGCCTTCTTTGCGTTCTTTGCGGTTATTTTTTTTGCGACATTCTCTTAATTTTATGGAGCCCAATTACAGCAGCGAAAAACTGATTGCTGTTAACCCGCGATCATTTTGTATCCTATCCCATGCACGGTGAGAATAATCTTTGGATTATTGGGATCATTTTCGATTTTTTGGCGTAGTTTCAAAATAAAATTGTCAACGGTTCTGGTAGTAATATCATAATCGATACTCCATACAGAACTTATGATATCGTCGCGATGAATTGTTTTACCAGCATTTCTGAACATGAAATGCAGAATCTCAAATTCTTTATGCGACATCCTGATTTCATTTAATCCCTGCATTGCCTGGTAAGTTTTGAAATTGACTTTTATGTTACCAATAGTGATGAATTCAGGTTCCAATACTTCTTCATTTTCATTTTGGACACGTCGTAAGATAGCTTTAATCCTGGCGAGTAACTCTCTAAGACTGAATGGTTTTGTTATATAGTCATCGGCTCCAAGCTCCAAGCCTAACACCTTATCTATTTCTTCACCCTTGGCAGTCAACAGAACAATAGGAGTATTTATTCCCTCCTTCCTCACGGCTTTACAAATATCAAAACCAGATATCTGAGGCAACATTATATCAAGCAGAATCAGATCGTATTTGTTGTGCAGAATTCTCTCAAGACCTGAACCTCCTTCAATAGCAAACTCCACCTCATATCCTTCGAATTCAAGGTTATCCTTTAGCCCGTTAACCATATTTAATTCATCTTCGATAATCAGTATTTTCTTCATAGTTGATTATTTTTATTTACGAGGAATGAAAGCCTGAACAGAGAGCCTGATCCTGGAGTACTCTTAAGATAGATCTTCCCGTCATGAGCACCCATAATATGCTTTACTATTGCAAGTCCCAGCCCTGATCCTTTTACTTTATTTGCCAGATTGGTCTCAGTGACACGATAGAATTTATCAAAAATATACTTCTGATCTTTTTCTGAGATGCCCAGACCATGATCCTCCACTTCAAGATGAACAAATTCAGAATCGTTCCAGGTTCTAACCATTATTTCTTTAGTTCCCGGGCTATATTTCATGGCATTATCAACAAGATTCACGAATGCATCGGTTATTGCCTCCTTGTCGGCTAGAATCGATGGCAGATTTTTATCCTGTTCGAAAGTATAGGTAAATCCTTTGGTCTCCAGTGAGTAGCGGAGTGTAAGCGCAGCATTCTCTACAATTTCATTCAGATTGGTCGCGCTAAAAAAATATTTCCGTTTATTACCCTCTATCTGTGAGAAATTGAGAATCCTGTTTACAATGCCTGACAAACGGGTTGTCTCATTCAGGATTATAGTATAATACTCTTTAATTTTACTATCATTCTTCACTCGTCCCATTTCCAGTGTTTCAATGTACATTGTTATAAGAGCAAGGGGAGTACGGATTTCATGCGACACATTCGACACAAAGTCATTCTTGAGCTGTGATAATTCAATTTGCTTTTTTACGTTTCTGAAGATAATCCATGCCCCGGAGAGCAAAATAATATCCATCAATCCAATGATTATCAGGTTTCTTTTAACTCTCTCCTTAGTAAGATCTGCGATGGTAATATCCTTCAGTTCGATGCCCATCATATAATTTGTAAACAACCAGAATGGCTCTCTTTCACTGATTTTACGGGAACCCGATTTTTTCATTGCAGTATAAAAAGGAAGATCCTCACCTGAACGGTAGGCAGCAATATCAAATTTCCCTTTGGCAATCTTCTGAATCTTTGGATCAAGTACCTGACTTATAAATTTTTCAGGATCAATCACAAGGATATTGATAACCTCTTTCTCATTAAAATGAGTCAGAAAGACTATCCATTGAGAATTTTTGCCGGTATTTTTGATCGGTTCGATTTTNCGATAGCCATTAGCCATAAATGTTTGTAATTGATTGATNGTTTTAGAGTTATTCGCAAGGTACCCTGCCATTTCATTAATAACTGAGTTGTCGCTGAATGAAGATGGAATAGTAGAAAGTCTTTTCTGGTTGTCATCGAATTGTACAAGACAGATCAATGATGGCATTTCATTAAAAAACTTTTGCAAAACGTTCGTGGTGTCGGAAGAGGTAATGTTAGTATTGTTTTCAAATCTGCTAGCCAGGTTACTGATGATATCGTCGGAATACTGGTTTATTGAAAAGAGAATTGCGTCGAGCTGGTTTTTGTAGATATCCTGAATTGCTTTTTCATTTTGCCTGTAGTTGCCGATTTCAAATACCGAGAAGATCAGTACCGGCAAAACAATTATTGCAATGATAAGTAAACTGACTTTTCGCAATGAAGAACTCATGGGAAGATTATTTCTTTAAATATAGAAAATTTCGGATGAATTAGTTACTCAAAAAAAAGCCCCCATCTTTCACGTATGGGCTAATTTGCATCTATCATACCTCATTCATGATAGCGAATTAGCTCTTTTCCGGGAAAGCAGGGGGCTGATCGTGTAAAAGAACTCAAACAAAAACCAAATCCAATAATAATTAAGTGATGTTAAAAAGATTATTCGTCATCTTCTTTTTTAATTTTTCTCCAGTAATCAATATATTTTGTCTGGGTAAGCAAACCTACAGGTCCCTCATAGATCCCGCCATCTCTGCCTGAGTCAAAGACTCTGACAGCAATAATATTTTTCTCATTCTTCTTAAGTAATCCATCNGGGATATAGTATCCTCTGAATGCCAGATATTGGTCTCCGGTACTTACTTTTTCTCCTGGTCTCTTTGGGAATGTACCTGTTGATCCTACAAGTGTTCCGTTGACGTACACCTGGTCGAGGTCATTTATTTTACCCATCAGGAGAACCATCTTTTCAGTTTCACCGGTAGTTTTATATACAAATGATTTACGATACCAGGCGTAGCCGTCATAATCTCTGTAACCCTGATTTTCCCATTTGCCCGGAACAAAAATTTCACCCCATCCTTCATCATCAAAATCCGGTTCTTTTCTCCTAAGGTCATCGCCGGGCTGAAACTTCCAGGCAGATTGGAGATTAACATCCAGGGTTACGGTGTTTTTTCCGCCATATAACCCAATATCACCACTAACAATTCCACCCTCCTGCTCTGAATCATATACTTTTACAGCTATCTGATTTGGACCATCGAAATTAATGAACTCAACCGGGATATAATAAATTCGTTCAGCATTATAAGCAGTACTGTAGTTTGGAGGGAAACTGCCTGTTGAACCGATTTTTTTACCATTCAGATATACTTCATCCACATCGTCGATATATCCCATATTCAGATAGAGCATACGATCCTTGTATTTTGAAGAAATAGTAATTTTTTTCCTGTAAAATGCATACCCGTTATACCCGTTATATCCCTCATCTTCCCACGGAGATGGAACTCTTATTAATTCCCAGCTGGTATCATTGAACTTTGGCGAAGTCCAATCCTCATTCATCCCAATAGAAAACTGCCATCTGCCTTCCAGGCTCTGCAAAAGCACCAGGTTTCCATCCCTCCCGAACATCTTACCTCCCAGGGTCGATAAACATATTATCAGGGAGAGGAATATATTTCTAACCATATTTTTACTAAAAATCGTTGTCATAATTATCATAATTTGAATTGTCATTTCCGAAAAACTTATCGAACATATATTCCCANAAGGAATCATACCTGTTGCCATTGTAGTTGTGATGTCTGTTTTTGTATCTCCGGGCGTTTTCAGCAGACATAATTCCAACGGGACCTTCATAGATACCTCCAACTCCCTGTTCATCGTATACTCTCACAGCAAGTAAATTTGATCCGTTTCGGTTCAGCAGACCTTCGTGAATCTTATAGACCCTTCGTGTATTGTACTCTCCACCAGAATTCCGGTAACCGAAATCTTTCCTCATATCATAAACATTTCCTATATGTTCACCATTGAGATAAACATCGTCGATATCGTCTATCTTACCAAGTGAGAGGTATAATTCTCCTGTTGTGAAATTTTGAGGTAAGTTGAATTTTAGTCTGTACCAGCCGTATCCGTCGTAGTCTTCATATCCCTGGTTTTCCCAAACCGACGGAACTTCGATAGAGCTCCATCCTTCATCGTTGTAATCAGAATATCTCCATCCTTTATTATCTCCTGCCTGAAATTTCCATTTTCCCGATAAATTCAGTGCAATAAGTTCATTATCTTCATCGGTGTATATACCGGTCGGTCCCTCAATAATTCCGCCTTCGAGATAGGAATCATAAACCTTTACCGCGATCACATTTTCCGCATTTTCCTTAATCAGATCTGATGGGATAAGGTATTTTCTTGTCCTGTCGTAGGCCGTTTTATAGTCGGGAGGGAACTTACCGCTTTTACCTATTTCGGTTCCGTTAAAATACACTTCATCAACATCATCTATACGACCGAGGACGAGAAAAACCGGAGAATTTGATGGAATATCGCTTATTCGGAAAGTCTTCCTGTACCATGCATAACCGTTGTAATCGTTATAGCCCTGTTCTTCCCATTTTCCGGGAACGCTGATCTGGTCCCAGCCGGAGTCATCAAATGAAGGACTGGCCCATTTACTGTCATCGCCAATTGAGAATCTCCATGATCCTGACAGAGATACAATTCTCCGTAAATCCTCAGCCCTTACAGAACTGAATGTACTGAAAAGGAATAAGAAAAGGATGAACAGTTTAAAGTGTTTAGTTTTCATAGATTTTGTTTTCTGTTAAGATGTTTAATAATGTTTTTGGCCATTTTCGGGGTGAATATGAATTTTCAATTTGTTATACAAAAGTGATGGATGTAAGCCGGATCTATGTCATAATGAAGTAAAAGATTGTCATGAGTTGTCACCGTATTGTAAAATGTTATTACGAAAAGTTGAATGTGGGGTAATGGACATAGCTGTCAACTTAAGCTTTAAGGATGATATAGAAACTGCATAAAAAAGTTTCCCCCCGCCTAAGTGTGGCAGGCTCTCCTTTAAAACTCATCTTTCATCACTTCACTAACTAAGTAAATTACAGAAAAAGAGAAGGAGATCCCTCTCCCGCCGAAGCGGGATCGGGATCTCCTTCTCACAGCAGGAACTTATTAAAGAAGATGTGTATAAAGATTAGCCTTCAAAGGATAGGAAATGTATCAGACATATATTTAATACTTTACGTTCTATTTTGTGCTATAATCTCTTAGTAATATACTATATTCAACTCCTCAGGTTGATGGCTGTGGGGTAATGGGGACTGACCCGGGAAAGTGTCATTTTTGTAAAAGCACCGAACAAAGTTTCAGTATTGGTTGTTAGAGTACAGATTATAAATTCTCCAGAAAAAAAGATGGAAAATTTGTTTTGTCGAAAACAAATTTTACTTTTGTCACTGAATAAAATGTAAGAATGAAAGCAATTTATACATATTGGCGTTGGTGGTTAAGTATATTTCACATTTTGACGTGAGACTTCCAGCTATTTGTATATAATCTTAAAAGATATTAATAAACGGCCTGTCGTAATCACGACGGGCCGTTTTGATTTTTGCATATCCCGGATTTTTGAAAAGAATTGAATCGCNTGAAAAAACAAGTATTATGAAACATTTTAAAATTAAAACAATCTCAAGGAAACTTCTTGCCGATATAATAACACCTGTAAGTATATATCTGAGAATAAGAGATATATATCCCAATTCACTTTTACTTGAAAGTTCAGATTACAGAGGCAATGAAAACAGCTATTCTTTTATCTGCATGAAACCGGTTGCCGGATTCGAAGCTGATAACGGATCTGTTACAGAAACCTATCCTGACGGTTCGGTGATAGTATCAGAAATCGCAGATAAACAAACATTTAATAAGAGGTTTTCAACTTTTGTAAGTGCATTTATTCAATCTGATATGCCACCGGATACTCCCGTAAACGGGCTCTTCGGTTATCTGTCGTATGATGCAGTTCAATATTTTGAGAAAATTGAATTACAAAATGGTACAGATTGCTCCTATAAAATTCCCGATTCAAGATATCACCTTTATAAATATATAATTGCAATAAACCATTACCAGAACACTTTACAGATAATTGAGAACCAGGTCAACGGTGAATCAGGTGAGATCGACAGGATCGAATCATTGCTGAATAGCAGGAATGTGGCAATCTACTCCTTTAAAACCACAGGGGAAGAAGGTTATAACATTACTGATGATCAGTACAAAGCGATGGTTAGCAGGGGCAAAAAACATTGTTACCTGGGTGATGTATTCCAGGTTGTTCTGTCGAGGCAATTTTCGCGACAATTCAAGGGGGACGAATTTAATGTTTACAGGGCCCTACGATCGATAAATCCATCACCTTATCTGTTTTACTTTGATTATGGAAATTATAAGATATTCGGATCATCGCCCGAAGCACACCTGAAGATTAATAANGGGAAAGCCTTTATTAATCCTATTGCGGGAACATTCAAAAGAACCGGGAATGACGAGAATGACAAACTTTTGGCGCAAAAGCTATCGGCCGATCCGAAAGAAAATGCAGAACATGTAATGCTCGTCGATCTTGCCCGGAATGATCTGAGCCGGCATGCAATAAATGTAAAGGTTGAAAGCTACAGGGAAGTACAGTTTTATTCACATGTTATTCATCTTGTTTCGGCAGTGTCGGGCGACCTGAAAAAAGAAACAACCATGGCTGATGTGATCTCAGCAACCTTCCCTGCAGGAACTCTCACAGGTGCCCCGAAGTACATGGCAATGAAGATTATAGATCAGTGTGAAAATCAAAGAAGGGGCTATTACGGCGGAGCTATAGGTTTCCTTGATTTCAGGGGTCAGTTTAACCATGCCATCATGATCAGGACATTCCTTAGCAAAGCCAATACACTTTACTACCAGGCAGGTGCCGGAATAGTGGCCAATTCAGATGAAGAGAATGAGTTGCTGGAGGTTAATAACAAACTAGGAGCACTCAGAAAAGCAATTGAGCAGGCAGAAGAAATAAAGTAATAATTTATCCTATGAAGATGAAAAAGATACTGGTTATCGATAATTACGATTCTTTCACTTATAACCTGGTGAATTATATCGAAAGGCTAACGGGAAAATGCCCCTCAGTATTCCGTAATGATGAAATAACTCTTGATGAAGTTGATGAATACGAAAAGATCCTGCTTTCTCCCGGACCAGGTGTTCCTGTCGACGCTGGTATTTGTATTGACCTTATAAAGCGATATTCTCCCACAAAAAGTATCCTTGGTATTTGCCTCGGACATCAGGCAATCGGAGAAGCTTTTGGAGGAAAAATCCTCAACCTGAGTTCGGTTTATCATGGTATTTCCACCCCGATCATAGTAACAGATAATAAGGAACCTCTTTTTCTTAATATACCTTCCTCAATTACCGGGGGAAGATATCATTCCTGGGTAGTGTCGGCTGATGGCCTTCCCGATTGTTTCAAAATCACTTGCATGGATCAGGACGGGATAATTATGGGAATCAGTCATAAAACCCATGATGTTAAGGGTCTGCAATTTCATCCTGAATCTGTTTTGACAGAGTTTGGCCTCGATATTATGTCTAACTGGATTAATAATTAAATTTTGTAAGATATGCGTGAAATACTGAATCATCTTTTTGATCACAAAACACTTACCAGGGAGGAAGCAGAAAGGGTCCTTACCAATATTGCGAAAGGTATTTATTCAGAGTCGGAAATTGCCGCATTCCTTTCGGTATATCTTATGCGAAGCATAACAGTTGATGAGCTTACCGGATTCCGTGATGCCCTNCTTAATCTTTGCATCAGAATTGACCTCTCCGAATTCGAGACAATGGATGTTTGTGGTACCGGTGGCGATGGGAAAGACACTTTCAACATTTCAACTCTCACTGCTTTTGTACTTGCCGGAGCCGGAATTAAAATTTCCAAACATGGAAATTATGGTGTCAGTTCAACCTGCGGATCATCGAATATCCTGGAATATTTCGGGTACAAATTTTCTACTGATAATGGGAAATTAAAAAATGAAATTGATAAATCCGGTATTTGTTTTTTACATGCCCCGCTTTTCAATCCGGCAATGAAGAATGTTGCGCCGGTACGGAAGGCGCTGAAAATTAAGACCTTTTTCAATATGCTGGGACCAATGGTCAACCCATCGTTTCCAACAACACAGATGATAGGGGTATACAGTCTCGAACTTGCCCGTTTATATAATTATCTCTTTCAGCAGTCTTCAATGAAGTATATAATTATTTTCAGTCTCGATGGCTATGATGAAGTTTCTCTCACTTCTGAATTCAAATATATTCTGAATGGGGTTGAACAGATTGAATCTCCCGAAAATATGAATTACAAGAGAGCACTTCAGTCAGATTTGTGCGGAGGAGTGAATGTGCAGGAATCAGCAAAACTTTTTCTGAAGATACTTAAAGGTGAAGGCACATTGACACAATTTGAAGTTGTAACAGTAAATGCACAGATGGCTCTTAAATGTTATTATCCATCCAAATCATTTGAAGAATGTCGTGAAATTGCAAATGGATCGCTAATGAACGGGAATGCGTACAGATCTTTTAATAAGCTGATAGAATTACAGTAATGACTATCCTTGATAAAATAATTAAAAACAAGAAAAGGGAACTAAGTCTTATGAAAAGGTTAGTTTCTGTAAAGACTCTTGAAGAGAGCAGTCTGTTTGGACGTAAGGTTATTTCTCTTTCCAGGTCGGTTACCGATAAAAATAAGACCGGTATTATTGCTGAATTCAAGAGGAAATCTCCTTCAAAAGGGATTATAAATTCAATTTCCGGGGTAGCGGATGTTACATCGGGGTATTACAGTGAAGGTGCATCGGGTATTTCAGTTCTCACTGACCACCGGTATTTTGGCGGTTCAAACGAAGATCTTACGTGCACCCGAATGAGGAGTACAATTCCAATTTTGAGGAAGGATTTTATTATTGATGAATACCAGGTTATTGAGTCTAAGTCCATTGGCGCCGATGCTATTTTACTTATAGCAGCAGTACTTGATAAAAATGAGATCCTGATTCTTTCAAGATTAGCTAAGTCTCTTGAAATGGAGGTTCTTCTCGAAATTCATGAACATAACGAACTTGAAAAGGCAAACCGGTATATAGATATAATAGGTGTGAATAACAGGAACCTGAAAACATTTGAGGTTAATACTGAAATATCAGAATTGCTCGCAGATAAAATATTAACAGGATTTATAAAAATATCCGAGAGTGGGATTTCATCACCACTGGTAATAAAAAATCTCAGAGCAGCGGGGTACGATGGATTTCTTATTGGAGAAAAGTTTATGTGTACTGCCGATCCGGTGAAAGCTTTCTCTGATTTTGTGAAAGATTTAAAATGAAGATATGATCAGAATAAAAGTATGTGGGTTGGTTGATCCTTTAAATGTCAAGGCAGTTGCTGAAGCTGAGCCTGATTTTATGGGTTTTATTTTTTACCGGCATTCTTCAAGATTTGTTGGCGAGGGAGCCGAAACACTGGTACTCAAGAACTTGCCTCATAGCATTAAAAAAACAGGCGTTTTTGTTGATGAAAGTATTGACAGAATTGTTAAGATTTCAAATCTTACAGGTATCGACCTGATACAATTACATGGGAATGAGTCTCCGGCATATTGTTCTGAGCTGAGATCATTCGGCTTGTCTGTAATCAAGACTTTTAACATTGGAAATGAGTTCAGTTTTGAAACTCTGATCAGATATCTGGCTGTATGTGATTATTTTTTATTTGATACAAAAAGTGATAAACCGGGAGGCAGCGGAAGTAAGTTTGACTGGAAAAAGATTAATGAATATTCTCTTGACAAGCCATTTTTTCTGAGTGGCGGGATCGGACCCGAAGATACGGCTGTAATAAAATCCATTGCGACCCGGGGATTCTTCGCAGTTGATATTAACAGCCGGTTTGAAACAGCTGCCGGATTCAAGGATGCGGAATTAGTAAAGACATTTATTAAAACAATTAAAAATGAGAAGCATGAATTATAATGTTGATGAAAGGGGCTACTACGGAGAATTTGGCGGCGCATATATTCCTGAAATGATGTATCCGAACATTAAGGAACTGGAAGCTAATTATCTGGAGATCCTTAATGACAATAATTTCCGGGAAGAATATTATTCCTTGTTAAAGAATTATGTGGGAAGACCTTCTCCGCTGTTTTATGCATCCCGTTTGTCTTCATTATATAATACAAAGATTTTTCTCAAGCGTGAGGACCTTAATCATACAGGGGCTCATAAGATAAACAATACCGTTGGTCAGATATTAATTGCAAGACGACTTGGTAAGTCGAGGATAATTGCTGAGACAGGAGCCGGCCAGCATGGAGTTGCGACAGCAACTGTCTGTGCTCTGATGGGACTGAAATGTATTGTTTACATGGGACAGACTGATATTGAACGTCAGTTACCTAATGTTCTTAGAATGAAGATGCTGGGTGCAGATGTTATTCCGGTAACCAATGGAAACAAAACATTGAAAGATGCAACAAATGAGGCAATCCGCGACTGGATCGGTAATCCTACGGATACTCATTATATTATTGGATCGGTGGTCGGTCCACATCCATATCCCGATCTGGTTGCGAGACTTCAGTCTGTGATAAGCGAAGAAATGCTAAGCCAGGTGAAAGAGATTGCAGGAAAAGAGCTTCCCGATTACATTATTGCCTGTGTTGGCGGAGGCAGCAATGCAATTGGATCATTTTATCATTATCTGAAAACTGAAAAAGTACAACTTATTGCTGTGGAAGCAGGAGGAAAAGGTATTGATAGCGGCCTGACGGCTGCAACAATGGTCAAAGGTCGTCCTGGAATAATTCATGGCAGCAAAACAATGCTGATGCAAACCGATGATGGTCAGATAACTGAACCTTATTCGATATCTGCCGGCCTCGACTATCCGGGAATCGGGCCAGTTCATTCATATCTAAATAAAATACAGAGAGTTAAGTTTGTTAATGTGGATGATAATGAAGCCCTGGAGGCAGCGTTCAGACTTACCCGGCTGGAGGGAATTATTCCGGCTCTCGAATCAGCTCATGCACTGGCTTGGTTAGGAAAACAGCATTTCAATAAAGAAGATGTTGTTGTTGTAACAATTTCAGGAAGGGGAGATAAGGATATGGATACATATATTAAATATATGCAAAACAGTATGAATTCCTGGATTATTAAATAGGATACTTTTAACCGCAAAGCACGCTAAGAATGCTCAAAGAGCGCAAAGCTAAAACCATACAGTTCACTTCTTTGCGACCTTTGCGAAAACCTTTGCGACCTCTGCGGTTAAAGAATTTCTTTTTTTCAGGTATTCAATTTTTTAAGTTAAGATTATCAGTGTTTAATAATGTTTTAACTCATGGTTATGAACCGGATCGACAAGCTTTTCAAAGAAAAAACTGACAAAATACTTTCAGTATATTTTACTGCAGGATATCCCAATTTGGATTCGACAGCAGGAATAATCAAAGCACTTGCTTATTCCGGTGTTGATATGATTGAAATCGGGATTCCCTTTTCCGATCCGGTTGCTGATGGGCCTGTCATCCAGCTGAGTAATGAAAAAGCACTCCGTAACGGGATGAATCTCAAGCTACTTTTTGATCAATTATCCGATATCCGTGCCGAAATAAAAATCCCTCTTCTTCTTATGGGATATCTTAATCCTGTAATGCAGTTTGGAGTTGGAAAATTCTGTGCTGAATGCGAACGTATTGGCATAGATGGTATTATTCTTCCCGACTTGCCTCCACTGGTGTATATTGAGGAATATCTGGACCTTTTTAACAGGCATAATCTTTATAATATTATGCTTATTACTCCTCAATCATCAAAAGAGAGAATTTTAGAAATAGACGAGTTAAGCCGCGGATTTATTTACATGGTTTCATCCTCATCAGTAACCGGATCGAGGCAAGGTTTCTCCGATGATCAGATGTCATATTTTGAAAGGGTTAGCAAGATGAAATTAAAAAATCCATGTCTTACAGGTTTTGGAATTTCAGATCATAATACTTTTATAAATGCATCCAGATTTACCAGGGGAGGAATTATTGGCAGCGCTTTTATAAAGACCCTGGGGAAGGGAGGAGATTCAGTAATGAATATAAGTGAATTTATAATAGGTATCAGATAAAATGGGTAGGAAAGTGTAAAAAACATACATTTATAGGGTAAGTACCCTAAAAAAATTGATGTGTTGTTCAAAAAAATACATAAATATTTTGAAATACCCTCTAAAATATCATATGTTTGCAAAAAACATTAAATAATTTATTGATTTTAACACTAAACTTCTCTCCTGATGAAAATTTTTGGAAAAAGATCCCTGTTAATTCTGTTCCTTCTTTTAATAGGCAGTTCAGGGTTATTTGCTGCTGACAATACCCATATTGATTCCGGTGCAACAGCCTGGATGCTTACTTCTACTGCTCTGGTGCTTTTGATGATTCCCGGGCTGGCAATGTTTTATGGTGGGCTGGTTCGCTCAAAAAATGTGCTTGGGACCATTATGCACAGTTTTGTTGCAATGGGAATTATTAGCGTGTTATGGGTTGTTGTGGGTTATAGCATGAGTTTCGGAAAAAATGTTCTGGGTGGCTGGTTTGGATGGGATTCGAACTATTTCTTTCTGAAAGGCATTGACACTAATATAATGGATGCAGGTATTCCTGAATACGTTTTCACCATGTTCCAGGGCAAGTTCGCGATTATTACTCCCGCACTTATTGCCGGAGCCTTTGCTGAAAGAGTAAACTTTAAAGCCTATTGTTTTTTCATCGCTATATGGAGCCTTCTTGTGTATAATCCTCTTTGTCATTGGGTTTGGGCATCTGATGGTTTCCTGTTCCATCTCGGTGCAAAAGGCGCAATAGATTTTGCAGGAGGAACCGTAGTTCATATATCTGCAGGAGTAAGTGGTTTGGTAGCAGCATTATTCCTTGGTGCCCGCAGAGGTTATCCTTACCAGGTGATCCGTCCGAATAACATGGTGATCACCATGCTTGGTGCAGGTCTTCTCTGGGTTGGTTGGTTCGGATTTAATGCAGGAAGCAGTGTTTCATCAGGATTAAGCACAGCACAGGCACTTACCGCCACTCAGGTAGCAGCAGCTTCAGGCGCTCTTTTTTGGATACTGATAGAAAGTTTTCACCAGGGAAAAGCTACAGCTCTTGGATTTGCCTCCGGCATTCTGGCAGGATTAGTTGCAGTTACTCCTGCTGCCGGTGTTGTTCAACCTTATGGAGCAATGATTTTAGGTATTCTGGCTTCAACGATATGTTATATGGGTATTCAGCTGAAAAACAAACTTGGATATGATGATAGTCTTGATGCATTCGGAATTCATGGCATCGGAGGAATTGTTGGTGCACTTCTTCTTACATTCCTGATACGTCCATCGTGGATGCACGATGCTGCTGCTTCAGCAGTGGGAGGAAAATGGACAGTCTGGAACCAGTTTGGAGTTCAGGCTCTGGCTGTGACTATCGCAATAGTATATGCAGCAGTGATGACTTTTTTAATAATCTTCATTCTGAATAAATTCATTAAATTTAAGTCAACTGAGAATGATGAAATGGCTGGTCTCGACAGGTCATACCATGGTGAAAGAGGTTANGGTATGTTAAATCCCAGTTAATCTGATAATCTTTTAAATAGAATAAAATGAAATTAATTACGGCAATCATCAGGGAAGTTCAGCTCGACAAAGTACGGGAAGCGTTAATTGAAGCTGATATTAAGAGAATTACTGTCAGCAGAGTTTCTGGTCATGGACAGCAGAGAATTGAAGAGATGTACCGGGGACAGATCATAATACCCGACCTGATCCCTAAAATCAGAATAGAAATAGGCGTCAACGATGCTTTTGTAGATATAACTGTTAACACAATACTTAAAGCGGCACGGACTGACGGCGAAGGCAATGTCGGAGATGGTAAGATTTTTATTACACCTCTTGAAGAGTGTATAAGAATACGAACCGGAGAAAGAGGNGGAACAGCAATTTGAATTTTCATAGATTTCAGTGAGCTAAACCCGGATTGAGTAAGTCCGGGTTTATTTTTTTATAAAGCATCAGGTTATCCAGTACCGTATATAGTATTGAGTTCCATCCCCTGGAAATTGATTTTGCAGGAATTTTAGAAATGTTAAGAATGAATGCTAAAAGTTTATTTTAAGTCCGAGGCCATTTGCTGAAGCTAAGCCCTTAAACCTCACAAGTTCAGCTTCAATTCGTATATGTCGTTCCCGTGACTTGCCAATTGCCCATAAAGGAATTCCGACAGCCATCATACCAACTCCTGCTATCATTATGTAANCGGCATTTGTGGCCTTGTCTTTGTCGGGTCCGTTATTGGAATTATTGTTGTATGATTTCCAGTACAGGATATTACCTGTAAAAAGTGTAATGCCACCCGCGACGGTCAAAACTGTCCCAATCTTTTCCATTCTTCTGTCTTTGATAAGAGCCTCGCCATAAATTAAAGTGCTTTTTGACTGAGCATTTACCTGAAGAGAGAAGATTGCCAGCAACAGGAGGGGAATTGACTGTTTCATAACTTAATCTCCTTGTGCTAAATAGATTAATTATTTGTATCTTGGTTCATTAAATTTTACCCGATGAAAGATAAAAAAATAATAATTGTAACAGCGTCTTTAGCGGTACTAATCTGCTTAATAATTGCCTTGTTGTTCTTTTTTGCAGTTACCCCCGGGTTCCTTGTTATGCTGGCATTTACTATTGGAGTTATTACAGGGATATGCATATTGTCATTAGTACTTTACCTGGCAAAAAATCTAAAAGACAGAAAATTATTAAATGAAAAGTAATTTTCCTCTTGCCTTCTGTCACTATAGGCTTAGCTTTTAAATAAAGAAAGCGCTTCTTTCATAAGAGATGAAACAGGAAGCTCCTGCGGACAGACTTCCTCACATTCCCTGCATTCTGTACACTTACCGGCTTTCCCTTTTATGCTTA
>JGI20214J51650_10000683_pt1 | contig 21193 bp, 17 predicted proteins | sample WetSurMetagenome_FD_51650 | JGI IMG/M metagenome (IMG submission 51650) | reverse complement strand
TCCTTAACCATTTTATACGGATGAAGAACATACGATCTGATCTGTGAGCCCCATTCAATCTTTTTCTTTTCGCCTTCAACTTTTGCCTGTTCCTCCTGCTGTTTCCTGAGTTCCAGTTCATAGAGTTGTGATTTGAGGATCCTGAGCGCATTTTCCTTATTATTAAGCTGCGATCTGGTTTCCTGGTTCTCAATTATTATACCTGAGGGTTTATGCCGAAGCCTGACTGCAGTTTCAACCTTGTTAACATTCTGACCTCCCGCACCGCTCGACCGGAATGTATCCCAGGTAATATCTGCAGGATTAATTTCAATCTCAATATTATTATCAACAAGAGGAGATATAAAGACTGAGGCAAATGTGGTTTGACGTTTGCCCTGGGCATTAAATGGTGAGATCCTAACGAGGCGGTGTACACCGTTCTCGCTTTTCAGGTATCCATAAGCACGTTCGCCTTCGATCTCGAGAGTAACGGATTTGATCCCAACCTCATCACCAGGCTGATAATCAAGTTCTTTAACCTTATAATTGTTTCTTTCCGCCCATCGGAGGTACATCCTCATGAGCATGGCAGCCCAGTCGTTACTTTCGGTGCCGCCTGCACCGGAATTAATTTTAAGGATTGCCCCCAGCTGGTCCTCCTCCTTCTGAAGCATATTTCTGACTTCAAGATCCTCAATGAGGGACAGGCAGTTTTTATACTGCTCGTCCACCTCTTCCTCGGTGGCATCTCCATCCCTGAAAAAGTCATTAATTACACTTACATCATCAATGGCTGAGTTGATATTATTGAAAGCAGTAGTCCAGCTTTTCAACTGTGCTATACTCTTTAGAAGCTCTTCAGCTTTTTTGGGATCATCCCAGAGACCTGGCTGCAGTGACAGGCTTTCTTTTTCGGCTATCAGATCAAGTTTACCGTCAATGTCAAAGATACCTCCTTAACGCATCGCGGCGTCCCGATAAAGCCTTTATCTGTTCGTTAGTTATCATTCACTGAAATTTAATTGATGCAAATTTACGCTTTTAAATCAAACTTCCCCGCCACATCTGATAATGTTGAAATTTAAAGCAAATGAACTCTTCAGTTAGAAGAAATTTTTAGCAGCTAAAAAATTATATATTTAATGTCCAAAGAATGTGTACTATGAAAAAAGCATGTTTGTGTCTATTTTTAATGTTAGTTACAGCGTTTTGTACAAAAATCCTGCCGCCAAAACCCGATTGGCTGATTAACAATACTTCATTTATATCGGAGATCACTGAAAATAATGGCATAGTGACTCTTGATAATGGACTTATTTCCAGATCTTTCAGTCTAAAACCTGATGGTGCAACAACCAGTTTAAACAACCTGATGACAGGTACTCAGCTGATCAGGGCTATAAAACCAGAGGCGAGTATTACAGTAAACGGAAGACAGCTCACAGTAGGAGGACTGACCGGGCAACCAGTGAAAAATTATCTCCGTGAGGAATGGATAGGCAGACTCAAGTCGGATTCCCTTTCGCCATTTGTACTTTCAGGTTACACTACACAGGAAATCGCAAAAAGATTTGAGTGGAAAAAGAGACCTGAATGGATGGCTCAGGATCTTTCTTGGCCGCCAAAAGGCAAACAGGCAGATTTCATTTATAAAGCAAAGGAGAACAAAAATTATGCAGATGGCATCGAGGTAATAATACATTATGAAATATATGATGGTATTCCCCTTATTTCCAAGTGGATCACAGTTAAGAATAAAAGAAATGAGGAGATAATTATTGATAGTTTCATATCAGAGATGCTTGCCCTGACTGAGGAAGAGAGTGCCGTTGGTGATAAGAAGAACTGGGTCGTGCCCAATCTATATGTTGAAACTGATTATGCGTTTGGCGGCAGCATGTCTTCCGAATCATGTTATGAAAAATCTGTATGGTGGATTCCCGATACTGATTATAAAACTATTGTCAACTACAACCGAAAGCAGCCTTCAATGCTCGAATGCAGGCCAATTATAGGTCCCGCTCAACGCATTAAGCCAGGGGAATCATTTGACAGTTTCAGGACCTGGATCCTTGTTAATGATAGCTGGGATCGTGAACGCAAGGGACTGGCTCAACGTAAAATGTACCGGACAATCGCTCCATGGGTGACTGAAAATCCGATTTTCATGCACCTTAGATATTCCGATAATGAATCGGTAAAAAAAGCAGTAGATCAGTGTGTTGCTACCGGTTTTGAAAAAATAATCCTCTCTTTTGGCAGCGGTTATAATATTGAAGATACAAGTGATATGAACCTTGGAAGATTCAGAGAGCTGACCGATTATGCTCACAGCAAAGGTATATCACTCGGAGGATACAGTCTTCTCGCAAGTCGTCATGTAGGAGGAGGAAATGATGTGGTAATGCCTGCCGGGCAACAGCCTGTCTTCGGAAATTCTCCATGTCTGGCTAGCAACTGGGGTATCGACTATTTTAAAAAGCTTTATCATTTTATTGAATTTACAGGATTTGACAATTTTGAACATGACGGCTCCTATCCTGGTGACGCCTGCATGGCAAAAACACATCCGGGGCATGAGGGACTTGCCGATTCGCAATGGAAACAGTTCAAAATGATTTCTGATTTTTATAAATGGTGCAGGGGACGCGGTGTCTATTTAACTGTGCCTGACTGGTATTTTCTGAATGGAAGCAGCAAGACAGGGATGGGTTACCGGGAATCAAACTGGTCGCTGCCACGAAGAGAGCAGGAGATAATTGAGAGGCAGAATATCTATGACGGAACATGGGAGAAAACTCCCTCAATGGGCTGGATGCACGTTCCTCTTATGGAATACCAGGGAGGCGGACCTGAAGCAACTATTGAACCACTGAAAGAACACCTGCCACATTATGGCCAGCGACTTGCCGACCTGTTCGGAGCCGGTGTTCAGGCTGCATACCGAGGCTCAAGATTATATGATAGTCAGGAAACACTTGATGTTGTTAAAAAATGGGTGTCATTCTACAAGCAACACCGTGCTATTCTCGATGGAGATATTATTCATGTAAAACGTGCTGACGGCAGGGACCTTGACGCCATATTACATGTCAACCCGCAGAATACCGAGAAAGGTCTGCTGATGGTTTATAATCCTCTTGACAGGGGTGTAAAACAAAACCTGAGGATCAATGTTTATTACACCGGTGTTGGTGATCGTGCATCAGTGAGCGAAAAAGGGGGTAAATCAGAAGAATATATAGTAAACAGGGAAAATGAGATTACCATTCCGGTCAGTATTGAACCTAACAGCCAGACATGGTATATAATTAAATAGTATGCTCCTGATAATAAAGTTAATAAGACCAGTCGCAAAGTATCTGATGGTAATCTGGTTGCTGACAATACTGATTGTTTCTTCGATACCTTACATACCGACTCTTAAAATTCATACACAGAGAGCAGAGTTCAGGCTTGATTATCTTATGCATTTTTGTGAGTATGGGTTCCTGGCGTTTCTGACATTTCTTTCATTTGCGGAGGATGAGTTCAGTATAGGATTCAGGAAGGCAGTCATTATTATAGTAAGCCTCATGCTTATCGCTTTTCTCGATGAGTTGCATCAGAAGCTTATACCCGGAAGGACATATAATATCAATGACATACTCAGTAATCTGACAGGGATTGTAGCGGCGGGAATATTCACATTGATAGTTTTCAGGTTAATCAGGAACGGTTTGAAAAATGCAGATTAATCTCATTCCGGACAATAATTATAATATCGATACCTATAGAAATTTTGATTTTATAGAGAAATTGATGCAACCCCTACGTGGTTAGAATTGGAGCAATTGATTACATCCAGAATTGATGGAACCCCTCCGGGGTTCTGCTTGGGACCATCATTTATATGCTAGCATTAATGGAATGCCTCCGGCGTTCTGTTAGGAACATGTTATTGAAGGCTAGAATTAATGGGTCCCTTACGGGGATCTGGATTACACAACGCTCTGATTACGTAGGGTTTCAAAATAACCAGGGACAATTTCGAACCATCTTTTAACCCCGGAGGGGTTACACAATTACTAGCCATGATAACAATCGGAACTCCACCAACCCCGGAGGGGTTGCATCATTACTAACACCCAATACGAATGATTTCCATTAACCCTGGAGGGGTTACACCATTATTAGAACCGACAACAAACGAGATTCGGCTAACCCCGGAGGGGTTACATCAATAAACCTTATAGCCGGAGAATGTCCCTGTTCCAATACCTGTTCCTGTTCCTGTATAGATAACCACCTTTATTTTATCGCTTGCTAGAAGCTTGATAGTCAGTGAACGAGAAATTGTAGAGTTTACACTGATATTGCTTTCGAGATATTCATAAATATTTCCATTCTTGAAAAGCATTACTTTTCTACCCGCCCCACCATCATTCGGGTCAGTATACTTAACATCGAAGGTATAAATTCCTGTAGACGGAGCAGTGAACTCCCCGGTTCCGCCGTTGAGCCCTGACCCATCATTATACTCTATCTGATCAGCAATAAAATCAATATTTGACAAAGGTAACGGTGCAGATGAGGCAGTTAATTTCTGCGCTCTGAATGCAATCATATTCCCTAAAACCACACTATTCCCGCCCGATATTGACAATGTGTTTGTTGATTGATTGAAGGATAGGCTCTGAAGTTCATTTGCAGGATCCGCATCCGCATCATTTTTAAGTTCGGTAAGATCAATTGTGCCAGCATTACCTGTTATACCCAGCTTCCTTGTAGCAGCAGTATAGGTCAGAGCCTGATTATCTGTATTATCAAGATACCTGCTCAAATTAAGGGGCGTTGCTGCAGCATTCTTGGTTATTTTAAGCACATTATTCACATCCAGCTGCAGATCCTGAATCTGATTGGTAAGGGCTACCTTGTTTCCGCCGTATATTGACAGCGTATCACCTACCAGTGTAAGCTGATGGGGAACATTTAATGTTGTAAGGTTGACAGTATTCCCGTTTGAAATGGAAAGGTTGATTCCATTGAACGAAAGAGTCTGGTTATCGGTTGATGGATCACCAGGATCGCCTTTTGGTCCAGGATCGCCTTTTGCTCCGGCCGGACCGGCTTCAAGTGACTTCTGTGCATATAGTGCATAAGGGACAGCCAGAAACTGCATAGTTCCCATGTCCACAAAACTGTTATCGAATTTAACCTCAACTTTCAGATAATGATTAGCGCTTCCCCACTGTATCTGCGACAAATCATCATATGTACCGCCTGTTACAGCACCCTTTCCTATAATGATCGAAAAAACTCCGAACCTTGATGTTGTCACATGGTGAAGCTCCTGGTATACTATTGAACCAAGGGGATTGCCTGAAATAATCGAAAACTTCACATCTATTTCCTGGTTAACAAGTTCCTTGCCCGAATTATCCCTTGCCACAGCCTGGTAAAAAATACCAGGAGGAACATTCTGTCCATAAGAGGTCATAGAACCTGCCAGCAATATAACCATCAACCAAAACCACTGCCTGTAAACTCTTGAAGCCATAATTATCCTGATTACATTTTCTCAATCTTAAATATCCTGCTGATTATCAAATCATCACTTGTTACCCTCACTAAATAGATTCCATATTTGAGTCCTGTAATATCAACCTGTTGAACATAATAGTAATTGGTACCTAAATCAAGACTGACCGTACTGAATACAGAACCAATTAAACTAATTACCTCTATTTTAATTTTTCGTGCCTCTTCACCAAAGAGCTTGACATAGATAAAATCCGTTGCCGGATTAGGATAAACATCAACTCCTGTACCTTTAGGAGGTGTATCTGTTATAAATATCATGCCCGGCTGATGAAATCCCTGAGTCAGAAAATAACCCCCGCTACTCATAGGCTCGACTGCTGTCTCACCTATCGTCTGAGAATAACTGATTACCCCGACTCTGGCTAAACCGGCAGCAGGCACTAATACCTGATTCGACAATTGTTGTCCATTTATGGTCGCGCTGAATGAAAGCAATATCAGTATTAATACCTTAGTTACCTTGATCATATTCTATGGATTCAGGAAGACCAAATATAAACGTATTTTTGAAAAACCAAGAGCTTTTGTTAATAAATCTGTTAATAACTTTGTTAATAACCCAATATTGTTTTTCAATCCAGACTCTCTGAGCTGATCTTTTTTCCATAACCTGACAATTAATATTTTTTATCATCCGATAGATTATTAATTTGGACGATGCTAAAATCTTACCTCTATCATAATCTTATTGAAGCAGGTTGCGATGAAGCCGGGAGGGGTTGTCTGGCAGGACCAGTGGTAGCTGCAGCTGTTATTTTGCCTAAGAATTACAAACATCCTGTCCTGAATGACTCCAAGAAACTATCAGCCAGGCAAAGACTAAGTCTGAGAGATGAAATACTTGCCTCAGCAATTGCAGCAAAAGTAGCGTTCGTTGACAATAATGAAATTGATGAAATGAATATACTCAGAGCTTCGATCAAGGCAATGCATCTTGCTATTGAAGGACTTGAAAAAATACCACAGTTCCTCCTTATTGACGGCAACAGGTTTTACCAGTATAAAGACATTAATTACAAGACGATCATTAAAGGCGATGGACTTTATCTTTCTATTGCAGCTGCATCAGTTCTTGCCAAAACTTACCGCGACGAGTTCATGGAAAAGATCCATGCTGAGTATCCCGAATACGGATGGAGCCGGAACAAAGGCTACCCGACAATATTCCACCGATCTGCAATTATGAAATATGGAATAACTCCGTACCACCGCAAGTCATTTTCTTTGTTCGATTCTCAGCTTAAAATTGAATTCTGAACCATAAATTATTAACTATAAAAATTATCTTTACAACTTAAATTAAAAACCAATCTAAATCAATTTATACTATATGAAAAAATTGTTTGCATTACTATCTGTTCTTCTTATCAGCTTCAGCTTTAAAGCAAAAGCTGATGAGGGAATGTGGCTGCTCCCGCTACTCGAAAAATTAAATATGGGAAAGATGACAGCACTTGGACTTAAGCTTTCAGCTGAGGATATTTATAGCCTCAACAAAGCCAGTCTGAAAGATGCTATCGTCATTTTCGGAGGTGGCTGCACAGGTGAAATTGTTTCTTCACAAGGGCTCATTCTCACCAACCACCACTGCGGTTATGGCTCAATCCAGGCACACAGCTCTGTCGAGCACGACTACCTCATGAATGGCTTCTGGGCTAAAACAAAGGAAGAGGAACTGTCGAATCCTAACCTTTCAGTCACTTTCCTGGTCAGAATCGAAGATGTAACTTCCCAGATCCTTGCCAATGTAAAACAGGGAATGAGTGAGTCTGAAAGATCTGCTGCTATCAATGAAGTACGTCAGTCGATCGAAAAGAAAGCAACCGAAGGCAATAATTACAGGGCGCAGGTTGGAAGCTTTTACGGCGGCAATTACTTCTATCTTCTTGTTTATGAAAGATATAATGATGTTCGTCTTGTTGGAGCTCCTCCATCATCAATAGGCAAGTTCGGCTCTGATACCGACAACTGGGAATGGCCGCGTCATACTGTCGACTTCAGTGTTTTCCGTGTTTATACTGCACCTGATGGAAAACCTGCTGCTTATGCCAAGGAAAATGTGCCATACAAACCAAAACGATACCTGTCAGTGTCTATTAAGGATCTCAATAAAGGTGACTTCACAATGATTATGGGTTATCCTGGAAGAACAAATAGATACATGACATCTTATGAGGTAAATGAACAGCTTCAGATCGTTCATCCCGACAGGATTAAAATACGCGGTATCAAACAGGACATCTGGATGAAGGATATGCAGTCGGACCAGAAAATCAACATTCAGTATGCTGCGAAATACTTTGGCTCTTCAAATTACTGGAAATATTCGATCGGACAGAAACGTGGGCTTGAAAGACTCAATGTCAAAGCTAAAAAAGAAGAGATAGAAAACCAGTTTAACAAATGGGTTGCTGAATCACCTGAACGCAAAACCAAATACGGCGAAGCCCTCAACATGATTAAAACTGCTGTCGAAGGCAGAGCAGAATATTATAACGCACTGCAGTATCTCAATGAATGCATGCAAGGCTGCGAACTGGTAGGATTTAACCGCAGTATGACCGGACTCGTTGCCGCACTGAAGGCTAACGACACCAAAAAGATAACCGAGTCGGCTGATCAGATCAAAAAATACAGTGCTGATTTCTTCAAGGATTATAATGCTTCAACAGATAATAAGGCAACAAAAGCAATGCTGAAACTCTACAGGGCTGACGTACCTGCAAAATTTCAGCCTGATTTCTATGTAAATGTTGTTGACAAGAAATTCAAAGGAGACATTGATAAATTCGTAGACAACATGTTTGCCAAAACAATCTTTTCAAGTGAAGCTAAATTAAACGCATTCCTCGAGAAGCCTCTCCTTAAAACAATTGAAGCTGATCCTGTTTATGTGACAACAACATCGATCTACAAAACGGGAGCTGACCTGTCTAAAGGAAACAGCCAGTTTGATTCGGGACTGGCTTCAGGGAAGAGACTCTGGATTGCTGCTCTCATGGAAATGGTACCTGAAAAAACACAATACCCTGACGCAAACTCTACAATGCGTCTGAGCTATGGTACCGTACAGGATTATGACCCACGCGATGCTGTCACATATAAATATTTCACCACAATGCAGGGTGTTGTTGATAAATTCAAACCAGGTGACTATGAATTTGATCTTCCAAAAAGACTTATTGATCTGAATAATAAGAAAGAATTCGGAAGATACGCATCACCTAGAGGCTATATGCCTGTTTGTTTCCTCACTACAAACGATATCACCGGCGGAAATTCAGGAAGTCCGGTAATGAATGCAAACGGGGAACTCATCGGTCTGGCTTTTGACGGAAACTGGGAGTCCATGAGCGGCGACATCGCCTATGAGCCTGAACTACAGAGAACAATCGTCGTTGATATACGTTGTGTACTCTGGGTTATGGATATATACGCGGGAGCAAAGAACCTCGTGGATGAAATGACTATTGTACAGTAAAAGACTATTCAACTTTTAACTTTCAGCCCCCTTTTCCAACAAGAGAAGGGGGCTTTCCTTTTTTTAACTTTTTGTGATTATCTTTGCGCTAAATTTATAAATATGCATTTCAGTCTTATTGAGATTCTTGCTGCCTTTATGGTGCTTTTTGCCATCATTGACATACCGGGGTCAATTCCGATAATAATTGATATAAAATCAAAATCGGGAACCATTAAATCATTAAAAGTAACTCTCGTTTCATTTATCATACTTCTTGCTTTCTTATTGATTGGCAGCCCCCTGCTGGGGATATTCGGAATTGATGTTTCCTCTTTCGCTATTGCCGGTTCATTTATTATCTTCCTGATAGCAATGGAAATGATTCTGGGAATAGAACTTTTCAAACAGGACTCACATGGAGAAGGATCTATTTTCCCAATCGCCTTTCCACTGATTGCCGGCGCAGGATCAATTACCACAATTCTTTCCCTGAAGGCGGAATATCAGAGTGTAAACATTTTAATAGCTCTGATACTGAACATGGTGATTATATACCTTGTACTGAAATTAACCTCCATATTTGAAAAAGTACTCGGAGCGGGCGGACTACAGATTCTTAAAAAGGTCTTTGGCGTGATATTATTATCGATAGCCATTAAGCTTTTTATTACCAATACAGGTATAGTACTTCATCATGCCAAATGAGATCACCATATTTACTGATGGTGCCTCCAGCGGAAACCCGGGCCCCGGGGGCTATGGTGTGGTCCTGATTTCAGGAAAGCACCGGCTTGAAAAGTCAGAAGGATTCCGGCTTACCACCAATAACCGGATGGAACTTCTGGCTGTCATTGTTGGACTTGAATCTTTAAAAATTCCCGGAAGTAAAGTTGTGGTCTATACCGACTCCAAATATGTTGCTGATTCAGTGGAAAAAGGATGGATTTTTCAATGGGAAAAGAAAGCTTTCAGTAAAAAAAAGAATCCCGATCTCTGGATCAGATTCTTAAAAGTTTACAGGAAACATAATGTGAAATTTGTGTGGATCAAGGGACATGCGAACAACAAAGAAAATGAGATCTGTGACCGTTTAGCCGTTGAAGCTTCCAGAGGAACTCTGCTTGAAGATAGAGGTTATATTACTGATTCCGATGATCCTGGCTTCCTATAATTATAATGTAAATCCGTATATGAGAGGACAACCTGAACTATATGATCTTTTTGCAAAGCTTGGAATCAAATTTGAGTATCATGAGCATCCTGCTCTCGCCACAATCGAGGATGCCAGAATTCACTGGGTAAATTATAATTCAGGAAGATGCAAAAACATTTTCCTCAGAAATCATAAGGGAGACAGGCATTACCTGGTTATCCTTGAACACCTCAGGCAACTGAACATGAAGGATCTTGAAAAAAGGCTAAAACAGGGAAAACTTACATTTGCCTCGGATCAAAGGCTTAAAAAGCATCTTGGTGTTGAGCCTGGTTCAGTCTCACCATTCGGACTCATCAATGACTCGGCAAAGCACGTTCACCTATTTATTGATCACAAACTGGACGAATGTGAAAGACTGACATTTCATCCTAACATAAATACTGCTTCTCTGGTAATTTCCAAATCTGATTTTATAAAATTTCTGGAATATACAGGAAACTCCTACGAATTTATCCGCCTTTACGATTAGGGTATCTTCTCTTCTAAACTGTCTTTATCAGTTGAATGCTTCATAGCTATTGGTGCTGCTGATAAAATTATCTGCACCATATGTCTGTTTTGCAGTCAATTATAACAGAAAAGCTTATGAATAGAAATAATAATTGCATTTATTCTGCATCAAAATCCATTATTGTACGTCATTAGAAAGAAAAACCTTAAAATTTGCCTTTCATGAAAAGAATTTTAATCAACCTCTTCTTTATAATGCTGCTTCTGCCTCTGGCTAAAGGACAGGATCCGGTCAAAAGGCAATATACAGCTACAAGAATATCGATCCCTCCTACTATCAACGGAATCCTTGATGATGAAGCATGGCAGTCAGGAACCTGGACAGGCGAGTTTATCCAGAACCAACCTTACAGCGGAAAACCTGAAACACAACAAACCGAATTCAAAATATTATTTGATGATAATAATATTTATGTAGCTATCAAAGCTTACGATACCTCTCCCGACAGTATAGTGAACCGGCTGACCCGACGTGATGAGGCTGACGGCGATCTTGTGGGAGTGATTTTTGATAGTTTCCATGACCTTCGGACAGGATTTCTCTTCGGGGTAAGCTCATCAGGGGTAAAATACGATCAGATGTTTACTGGTGACGGGCAGAACCAGGATTCATCGTGGGATCCTAACTGGTGGGTTTCCACTNCTATAAATAAGGAAGGCTGGGTCGCTGAAATGAAAATCCCATTCAGCCAGGTGAGGTTCGATAAAAATTCTTCGGATGGCTGGGGTATTGATGTTGCAAGAATACTGTACAGGAAGAATGAACAAAGCTTCTGGCAGCACATTCCGAGAGAAGCAGCCGGACTTGTACACCTGTTTGGCGAACTCAAGGGAATGGAAAAGATCAAACCCAGGAAAATATTTGATGTCACACCATATGCCGTCGCAAAGACTGAAACCTTTAAAGCAGTTCAGGAAAATCCTTTCCAGACCACTGGCAGACTCTCAAAACTTAACGGAGGTATCGATGCAAAAATAGGTGTCACCAATAATATGACAATGGACCTGACCATCAATCCTGATTTTGGACAGGTTGAAGCTGACCCTTCAGTGGTAAACCTGTCAGCCTATGAGACCTTCTTCAGTGAAAAGCGTCCATTCTTTATCGAGGGAAACAACATTACAAATTTTGGTCTGGGCATTGGTGATGGCGGTGTCGGAAACGACAATCTCTTTTATTCACGCAGAATAGGCCGTCAGCCGCAGCAATACCCCGATCTGAAAGACGGATGGTATGCCGATGTGCCAACCAGAACCAACATTCTGGGAGCCGCAAAACTCACAGGGAAGACAAAAGACGGATTATCAATCGGGATAGTTGAAGCACTCACCGAGCAGACAAAGGCTTTAATTGATACCATAGGCGGCAGAACACATTCGACAGTTGAACCATTAACAAATTATTTTGTCGGCCGTATTCAGAAAGACATTAACAATGGAAATACTCTGATCGGAGGAATTTTTACCAGCACCAACCGGGAATTAAATCCTGATGTCAGCAATGTACTGCATAAAGCTGCTTACACGGGAGGAATCGACTTTACTCAGTATTTTAAAAATAAGAACTGGATGTTCAACCTCAATACCGCATTCAGCTTGGTTGAAGGTTCAAAAAAAGCCATAACAAATACCCAGGAATCATCGGCACACTACTTCCAGAGGCCTGATAAAAATTATGCTGTTCTTGATACTAATAAGACTTCTCTTGCAGGATCAGGCGGAAGAATGCAGCTTATGAAACTCAACGGTCACTGGAATTTCATGGCAGCAGTCTTATGGAAAACACCGGGATTTGAAACCAACGACCTTGGATATATGAGGACAACCGATCAGATCCTTTCAGTATTGTGGGCAGGCTACAGTCAATTCGTGCCAAAAGGGATCTACAGAAGCTTTAACCTTAATTCCGACTTTTTTGCGGTTACCAACTTTGGAGGTAACTGGCTCGGTGGAGGTTATGAATGGAACGGCAATATAAACCTGAAGAATTTCTGGAATATCTGGACCGGAGGAAATATTGAGACCCCGTCACTCTCTACCGACATGCTTCGGGGTGGTCCCATGATGAAAACACCGGGTAATGTAAACTGGAGAATTGGAGTTAACACCGACAGCCGGAAAAAGATCGTATTTAATCTTTTTGCCAATGCTAACAAAGGATTTGAAAACAGCTCAAATTATTACTCTACAGGAGTCGATATAAGTTTTAAACCAACTAATTATATCGTTTTTACAATATCTCCATCATATAATAAATCATATTCGGAACTGCAGTATATAACCGAGACGGATTACAATGGCTCTCCAAGATATGTTTTCGGAAGTATTGACCAGCACACTATCAGCACATCCTTCAGAGTAAACCTCAACATCAGTCCCAACCTTACATTCCAGTACTGGGGACAGCCTTTTGTGGCTACCGGGAAGTATTATGACTATAAACATATATCCCAGCCTCTGGCAAGCCGGTATGGCGACAGGTTCACAACCTATAGCAGTGATCAGATATCGTGGGACGGAGATCAGAATAACATTGATGAGAACAGAGACGGAAAGACCGACTATACTTTCGGTAAAAATGATTTCAATTTCAGGCAGTTCCTTTCAAATCTTGTTGTAAGGTGGGAATATAACCCCGGATCAACTGTATACCTGGTATGGAGTCAGACAAGAAGTTATTTTACTGATTCAGGACAGATGGACTTTCTCAATAACATTGGTGAACTTTTCAATAAGGGGAAGAATGTCCCGCATAATGTATTCCTCATTAAATTCAGCTATCGGTTCGGTTTAAAATAGGTAATTTTACGTTTTAGGTTAAGAAAGACAGGTACTTTGACCTGTCTTTTCTTATTTACATGGTTCTCGTAAATATTACTATAGCTTTGATAGTAATCATTTTATTTCTTTCTTTGGTGAGGTTCCAAAAATCCCTTAATAGTATATTATGAAAATAGCCTCCTTCCTCCTTGCTCTCCTGGTTTCAGTAAATGTTTTCCCACAAGATATTCCTGCTTATAAAGTTTTCACTTCCGAAGGCAGAAAGGCTGATTACGACGACATCGTAAAAGCAATTAAAAAATCGGACGTGGTATTCTTCGGTGAACTGCACGATAATCCAATTGCCCACTGGCTGGAACTCGAAATCACTAAAAGTCTTTTTGAGGAAAAGGCTAAGGATTTAGTCCTTGCGGCTGAAATGTTCGAAACTGACAATCAGATTCTGATCGATGAATATTTTGCCGGAATAATTAAGGAAAGTTCATTCGAAAGCGAAGCCAGGCTATGGAAAAACTATGGAACTGACTATAAGCCACTGCTTAATTTTGCAAAAGTGAACGGGCTCAGGATGGTAGCTTCAAATATCCCGCGAAGGTATGCATCAGTTGTGTCTTCAGGAGGCTTTGACGCACTAAAGAATATCCCGCCCGAAGAACTTAAATATATTGCTCCGCTTCCTGTTGAATATGATCCTGAACTGGCCTGCTATAAGGATATGCTTTCGATGGGAGGTTCTATTGGCGGACCAATGATGGGCAAGGTAAGCGATAACCTTCCAAAAGCTCAGGCTATAAAGGATGCTACGATGGCAAAATCTATTTCTGATAACTGGACAAAGGGCAAAATACTGATACACTTTAATGGAAGTTATCATTCAGACAGGCATATGGGAATTTTATGGTACCTGAACAGGTATAATCCATCAATCAGACCTGTTACTATATCTGCTGTTCTTCAGGATGATATCAGCAAAATGAGCGATGAAAATAAAGGTCTTGCTGATTTTATCATCGTTATTCCTACCTCAATGACAAGAACATATAAGTAAAAGACCTAAAAGCTGGCACCCTTTTTGCACATTCACTTGTGAAGCACACCTCTTACAAAATAGTTAAACGGTTGTCTGTGAAGTATTAACAACTAAAAACTATCTAAAATGAAGAGGAAAGATGAAAGGGTACCTGAACTTGATGAAATCATTTTCGCGAACCGAAACAAAAATTACGGAGCCTACTACCTCCGTAAAACTTACAAATCTGTCACCAGCCTGTCTATCCTTGGCGGAGTTTTTATAGCCACGCTGATTGTTACCGCGTTCTCTCCCGGAACTGAAAAAGGGAACGCGTCACCTGGAATTACAACGGTTACTGTGGTAATGTCCGCCCCCGTTACAACTAAATATGTCCCGCCGCCTTTACCCAAACAGTCTGCAAATCTGACCAATACATACAGAAACCTAAAGCCTGTGGTAACAGAAGACTCTTCAGAGGCAACCAAAAATATACCAATTGCCGATGATTTACCGAATATCACAAAAAACGGTGATCTGTCCGATACCGCTAAAGTCCCGGAAACTGTGGAGGCTCCGATTCCTGTCGAACCGGAACCGGTAGTAATTGTTCAGGAGATGCCCGAATTCCCGGGAGGCGAAGCTGCATTACTGAAATTTGTGGGAGACAATGTGAAATATCCATCGGACGCCCAGAATAACAATATTCAGGGAAAAGTAATTCTTCGCTTTGTTGTCAGGAGTGATGGTTCGGTCGACAGAATTGAAGTGTTAAGGGGAATTGACCCCTCGCTCGACAATGAAGCCGTACGCGTAGTTAAAACCCTTCCCCGTTTTAAGCCCGGGAAACAGGGGGGAGTTGCAGTACCAGTTTGGTTTATGCTCCCGGTAACATTCAGACTCGAGAATAATTAACCTTAATCCGATTTCCCCTGTTTCTGAATTTCGCCGAATAATGCCTTAAAACATTCAACCTGAGAGTTCCCGGAATTATCGGGTCTCTCAGGTTTTCTTCCGTAAAAATTATCAAGAAACTGCCCGGCACCCGACCATATTGTCTGCATCATTCCGAGATAGCGATCCTTCATCTCGGGAGTTGCTGATCGTCTGAATTTCAGCATATCCTGAACCTGAATAATTGCATTGGAAGGATTTCTCCAGGGACAGGTAATAACACTAAGCCCTTTCATGGCGAAATATACAGGTGTCTGATCGGGCCGTTCATAATGCCAGTCGCATATTATTACATCTTTGGGAATCATATCCACAGCCCGGTGTGTATTATTATAACTTGCCTCCCATTCCCCCATTCCAGTCGTTTTTCCGTCGAGCAGACGGTCGCCCCATATCCAGAGTTTACGCCCTTTCTGAGCGAGATGATCACTGATAACCCTCACCTCCCCCGCGAATAGTTCCGCCTTATCACGCCCGGAACACAAAGGGCACTGCGCTTCCCCAATGTAGAATACTTCATCCATCCCGGCATGGAAGGCATCTGTTTCAAAAGCATCGCATATCTCATCAACAATGTCAAATACAACCCGATGTACTTCAGGATTCAACGGACAGTAGCTTTTGCAGTACAATCCGTCACTGTTAGGCCATACATACTTTTCAGGCATTTTCACAAGAGGAGTCTCATCGAACTGAGGATAAACCTTTAAGAGGTTACCGGTTTTACCTGCCCATGACTGATGCCCCAGAAGATTTACCTGCGGTATAATTCTTATGTTGTGCTTCCGGCATATTGCCACAAGCTTTTTAACATCAGCCCTTGACAATGAGACAGAATCCCTCAATTCAGGGTGACTTTCATACTGATAATTGTAATCGACCCTGAGGATAAGAGTATTCACTAATCTGGAAGCAAGTTCCTCATCTATGAACTTAACAAACTCATCAACTTCGCGGGGTTGTGGCGCAGAGATACAAAATCCGCGAACGGGTAAATTGCCCGATTGATCTGTACCCGTACCTGAAGATACCTGGGAAAAAGTATTGCAACAAACTGCAAACGCGAACATTACAAAAATATATTTCATAAAAAAGTTTTAATATACCTTCCTAAGGACAATGATCCTAAAGTTACACAATTTCAGAGTTTTTTGATATATTTGATATCAGTCAGGCTGCAAAGACTTGCTTTGATTGAATATTATCTAATTTTTGGAAAGCTTCTATGGGAGATTTATTAATCACAATCAGGGGATTGAAAAAATCCTATGGCAAAGGTACATCGAGAAATGATGTTCTTAAGGGTATCGATCTCGACATCAGACCAGGACAGATAATCGGATATATAGGACCAAATGGAGCCGGTAAAAGCACAACTGTAAAGATTCTGTGCGGCATCCTCCCTGACTTTGAAGGAGATATAAGTATTTTTGGGAAGGACCTCAGAACAGAGAGCCTGGAAATAAAAAGACATATCGGTTATGTTCCTGAAACCGGAGCATTATACGACCTGCTAACACCAAATGAATATCTTAATTTTATTGGTGCCCTTTACAAAATTGACGTATCAGTGCTTGAATCGAGAATTGCAAATCTGCTTTCATTCTTTGGTATGGATAATCATGCTGACCAGAGGATGGATACTTTTTCAAAGGGAATGAAGCAAAAAATCCTTATCACTGCAGGAATTATCAATAACCCCGATATACTTTTTCTTGATGAACCATTGTCGGGACTCGATGCCAATTCAGTGATACTGGTTAAGGAATTGCTCATCAGTCTTGCCAAAGACGGAAAGACTATCTTTTACTGCTCTCATCTTATGGATGTTGTCGAAAAGATATCAGACCGTATCATATTGATAAACAATGGAATTGTAGTTGCTGACGGTAATTTCGATGAATTGAAGACAGAAAAGGCAGATACCCTTGAGTTGTTATTTGCACAGCTTACTGGAAGACATGACAGTGAAATTAACCCTGCAGATTTATTTAATGGAATAAAGAGAAATTAAGCCATGATTGGAGTAACCCTTTTCCTTGTCAGGTTTCTGAAAATACCAATTGAATGGTTAGGCGGTGATTTTGTCCAGGTGGAGATTCTTTTACGTACAAAGCTTACTCTAGATTTCCGGAACACCCCATCTGCATTTCAGACTTCAGGAAGAAAAAAGCAGACACTGATGACACAATTTTTCTTCTATGCCATTTATGGACTCCTTCTTGCAGCAGTAGTCTATTCAATCAACGATCTGCTACTTGGCCTTTCAATTTTCTTCAGTGTGTTGATCGTATTGCTGGCTATGACCATTATAAGTGAATTCACAACTGTCATTTTTGATAACCGCGATAATTACATTCTTCTGCCCCGGCCGCTGAATAACCGTACTCTCCTCTTATCGCGACTCTTGCATATTCAGTTCTATATGGGCTATATTGCCCTGGCATTGGCTCTTGTTCCNGGAATTGTCATAGCGATAAAGTATAAGGTTATTGCCCTTCTAATGTATTGTCTGGCAGTCTGGCTCAGCACCTGGCTGACNTTAATATCAACCACAGTCGTCTATTTTCTGATCTCTAAAACGGTTGAAGGAGAACGTTTTAAAGATATTGTTACCTATGTTCAGGTTATTATGGGGATACTGATTTTTGCAGGATACCAGCTCCTTCCCAGAATAATGGACGCCAATATCATTAATAACTCAGTAATGAAAATTCATTGGTGGACATATCTCTTCCCTCCTTCATGGCTGGCTGCACTGGTAAGAATCGGAGAGTATTCAGCGATAACAAACCAGGTACTCCTGCTGGCATCACTCGCGATTATCCTGCCAATTGCAGGAGCTATATTATTAATCAGGTTCATGTCGAAGGGCTTTGAGAATATCCTCGGCGAAGCCTCCACCGAGAGTGCCATACCTGTCAGGAACAATACTGCCAGAGGAATCTGGTCAGGTGCTGTAAAAAACCTACTCTGCGTATCGGAAACTGAGAAAGCAGGATGGAATCTGGCAGTAGCGACGACAAAACGCGATCGTAAATTCAAACAGTCAGTTTATCCTTACTTTGGTATCATGTTCGTATTTGCAATCGTAATACTGAAGCCCGATCTCAAAGACCTTACAGGATCTTTGCATGCCATGAACGGATTCAGTAAATTCTTCTTTATTACAATAATAGGTTTTGCGGGTAGCACTGCTGTTTCACAACTACCTTATACCGATAGCCCGGAAGCTGCATGGATTTACATAGCTCTTCCTTTGCAGGAACATTTGCATTTATTGTCTGGTGCAGTAAAATCAATGCTCGTCAGATTTTTCCTCCCTGTCTATCTTGTAGTTACAATACCCGCCCTGTGGTTGTGGGGATTAAAAACACTTCCTCAGATCTTACTGGGGGGCTTTGGAATAGTACTTCTTATTCTTATCCCTCTTTTGTTGCAAAGGCCGGAACTGCCTTTTACTCAGATACGTGAAATGCAAAGAAAAGGGACTAGTTCATTAGTTGCCATATTCAGTATGATCCTGGTAGCTCTGTTAGCCGGTTTACTTTATCTCTCCTCATTACTCCCGTCGTGGATAACCTATCTGGTATGTGTACTCTCCATGGGGCTCATGATTTTGTCTTTCAGAATGTTACGTAAAAAGAAGTTCCTANCGGGGAAGATGCATCAGTAACATAAAAATTAACTATCAATATACAATGAGCTATAAATTAAGATATGACTTAGACTGAAACGGGAAGATTAAATCAATTTATGTTTATAACTCTTAAACAAACCCTTAAATTCACTATATTATCGACATCTTCCAAAAATTAACATTTTGAATTATGAGAATTCCTTTTTTACTACTATTTGTTTTTATTTTCTCTGTTGCATGGTCGGGAGAGCCTTCTGACAGCACTAAAAGGAAGTTGGAAGCAGGAGCTACAGTAAGCCTGAACAGCAACGGAATAGCCTCCATTCCTGCATTTTCACTTGACAAGCCCGCATTAATTGCGGCTATCAGTCTGGTAAAGAACCGTTTCAGCTATACCCCAACTCTGGCATATGGTCTGGATCTCAGACCGTGGTTCATCGACAACTGGCTGAATTATAAATTTATACGAAAGTCAGCATTTGATCTTACGGCAGGTTTTAATATCAGCACTTTCGGAAGCAAATATACTCTGCCCGACGGTTCTGTCTGGGAAGCCCAGCGATATTTTGCCCTGGCTCTGACTGGTGTTTACAGGTTATCTCCCAAAAACACCCTGACACTTGCTTACTGGCGTGATATGGGTCAGGAAAAGGGAACCCTGAAAGGTCATTTTTTTAATTCTGTCTTTGAAAGAAACAATATGACGGTTGGCAAGAGCCTTCTTTTTTCAGCTGCGATACAGTTATTCTATATAGATTATACCTATAAGAACGATGGTTTGTTTATTTCCCCAAAGGCGTCTGTTTCAGTAAGGGATCTGCCTTTTTCTGTCTTTTTCCAGGCGACACAGGCCTTAAACAGTAATATAACCCCGTGGCCGGGATTCAGATGGAATGTAGGATTTGGATATACGCTTTAGAAGTAAGGTAAAAGTTTGTTCCTCTCCCCTTCTCCCTTTCTCCTCTTCTGACCCTTCCCTGGACTTTTCTACCTGCTGGCAGCAAAGAAGGGAAGGGAGAACAAGAAGTTTTTAGGATTATTTATGCTTTATCGGCACTGCCGAGAACACTCACTACTTTATGTTTATAAAGTTCCTTCAGCTTGTCGCGTGCAGGACCAAGGTAGTTACGGGGATCGAATTCACCTGGTTTTTCAACGAATACCTTGCGGATAGCAGCTGTCATAGCCAGACGGCCATCGCTGTCAATATTGATCTTGCAGACTGCTGATTTGGCTGCTCTTCTGAGCTGGTCTTCAGAAACGCCGGCGGTATTTTCCATTTTACCACCATATTTGTTGATCTCGGCTACTATATCCTGAGGAACAGATGATGCTCCATGCAGAACTATCGGGAAACCTGGAATACGTCTTTCACACTCTTCGAGAATATCGAAACGGAGAGGGGGAGGAAGTTCACCCGGCTTAACTTTAAATTTGAAAGCTCCGTGTGAAGTACCTATTGATATCGCAAGTGAGTCAACACCTGTTTTCTTAACAAAGTCTTCAACCTCTTCAGGTCTTGTATATGATGTGTGATCNGATGAAACCTCGTCCTCGATACCAGCAAGAACACCAAGTTCACCTTCTACAGTAACGTCGTACTGATGAGCAAATTCTACAACCTGTTTGGTTAATCTCACGTTTTCTTCGTATGGGAAATGAGAACCGTCAATCATTACTGATGAGAAACCGGTCTCAATACATGATTTACATGTTTCAAATGAATCGCCATGGTCGAGATGCAGAACTATCGGAATTGCGTATCCGAGTTCCTTTGCGTATTCAACAGCCCCCTTTGCCAGATATTGAAGAAGGGTCTGATTTGCATATTTACGTGCACCTTTTGAAACCTGAAGGATAACAGGAGATTTTGTCTCAACACAGGCGCTTATGATTGCCTGCAATTGCTCAAGATTGTTAAAGTTAAAAGCAGGAATTGCATAACCTCCTTTAACAGCATTCTTAAACAATTCTTTCGAATTCACTAAACCTAATTCCTTATAATGTAACATAATTTATTGTTTATAAATGAGGGTGAAAAATTAGTTATTTTAG
>JGI20214J51650_10000679_pt1 | contig 21246 bp, 21 predicted proteins | sample WetSurMetagenome_FD_51650 | JGI IMG/M metagenome (IMG submission 51650) | reverse complement strand
CTTATCGGCCCCAGCGGGAGCGGGAAGACTTCCCTGATCCGCCTCATCGATCTCCTCGATCGTCCGACATCAGGGACGATCCTCTTTGACGGTGAGGATACTCGCGGAAACGAGCAGTCCCGTTTGCTCCTTCGCAGGCGCATAGCCCTCGTCTTCCAGAAACCTGCCGTCCTCAATACGACGGTAGCCGAAAATGTTAGCTACAGCCTGAGGTTCCGGGGGGTTGAACAGGACGTGATTCATTCCCGCATCAAAGAAGCCCTCGGTATCGTAGGGCTCGGGCACCTCGCGGACCGCAGGGCGGTGACCTTATCGGGAGGGGAGATGCAGCGGGTGGCGATCGCCAGGGCCCTTGTCACGCAGCCGGAAGTACTGCTCCTTGACGAGCCGACCGCAAACCTCGACCCGGTCAATGCAGGGATGATCGAGGACCTCATAATCCGGATCAACCGGACGTTCCATACCACGATCATCATGGCAACCCACGATATGATCCAGGGCCAGCGCCTCGCCGACAGGATTGGTGTCATCATTGACGGGCAGCTGGTCCAGACGGGGACAACGAACGATATCTTCTACCAGCCAGCCGGGTGGGCCGTTGCACGCCTGGTGGGGATCGATACCGTCCTCCATGGCATCGTGAAAACCAATGATCGCGGGCATGCAGAGATTTCGGTCGGCGATGCCATGTTTGAGGCAATCACGAGCCATGGGCCGGGAACCCGCGTCGCGCTGTATATCCGTCCGGAAGAGGTCACGATAACGGTCCCGGAAGACGGGGCCCGGAAGACGAGCATGAGAAACCAGCTCTCCGGGACGATCACAAAGATCGTACCGCTCGGGCCGTTCATCCGGATCACGGTCGACAGCGGGTCCCCGATCACTGCCCTGATAACGCGAAGATCCTGCCAGGATCTGAACCTCGGGGTCGGGTCACCGGTGACTGCCGGAGTAAAGGCAACTGCGATCCATGTCCTTCCTGACGAAGTCGGCATCATTCAATAAATTTATCAGGGAGACCACGTAACAGTCAATGAGATACGTTATGGCTGATCTACTCACCGATCTTCTGATTTATATCGGGATCGGGATCATCACCTTCACCATCGGGATGATCCTCGGTTACCAGCTTCTGATTATGTACTATACCCGGCGGTTTATGGTGATCGCAAAAGAGTGCTCGGATGTCGACTCCGTCGTCCCGATCGTGGACGAACTCGCACGGGAGACCTGAGGTGGATCTGAATGGTTGATGTTGTCAGTTATACCTTAATCAGCGTAACCTGCTTCTGCTTCGGGTTGATTGTCAGTTTCCAGCTCGCCCATATCCATTACTGCCGGAAACTNACGACGCTCGTGCGGCGGTCGGTATCCACCAAGACGATTGCTCCGGTTCTTGCTGAATACGAGATGCTGAAGGCAAAGAAATAACAGAACCCCCAAAGCCCATCTTTTTTTTAATATCAGACATCCGTCACCGTTATCCAGAAGGGTTCCGCAGAATCCAGCGTTCCCTGAAGGGCGATCTGACTGTTGAAAAAAGTCTGTACAGACCGTAAAAGGTGTATGGCGGTTTCCCCTTAAAAAACGCGGTTATCCTGCCGAAGGTCCTTGCGCAGATTTTGCTCCGGGTACCCTGGTGACAATCTCTTCACGGAACTTTTCGAAATGGATCTCGTCCATCTGCTCGGAGAGGAGCCGGCCGCTCCAGGCCCGGCGGTATACCCATTCAACGATCTTTTCGATAACGAACAGGACCTGATCTTCAGTCTCCACTGTCAGCAGGGTACGACCGATCTTCGGGTGACGACCGCGCCTCCCGCCGACGGTGATGAGGTAATGGCTGTGCTCCGATTTGAGGAGATCAAAGTGGCAGGAGCGGACACAGACCCCGCACTGGACGCACTTCCCGTCATCCAGGACTGAAATGCCGTTTCGGATCTTTATGGCCTTCTCCTTACAATACTCAACACAGGTGCCGCAACCGGTGCAGAGGCCGGCGGTGCGGAGCGGACGAATCCTGCCGATGATCCCGATCTCGTTGAGCATCGGGCTCGTGCAGGCATTCGGGCACCCGGAGGCGGCGATCCGCATCTTTACTGGCATCTCTTTCCCGAACAGTTTTGCATCGATCTTCTTTGCGAGGCTGATGGTGTCGATATTGGCAAACTTGCACCTCTCGATCCCGGGGCAGGCTATGATATTGACGATCTCGTCCTTCTCCGACCCGACGGGCGTCCCGTTCTTTTCGAGTGCCTTCGCTATCTTTTTGAGTGCATCCCCCTTCACGTGCGGGATCTCCAGCGTCTGGCGGGTGGTCCCATGAACTTCCCCGTTACCGTATTTTTTTGCGAGAGTGGCGATCCCCCGCAGCTGGTCGACCGTAAAAACCCCCGCCGGCGCCCGGAGCCGTACAGTGCAGTAATCAGCGTCCCGCTCGGTAATGACCCCGCCCTTCATGTGAATGCCCATCTCTGTCCGCATTGTACGTATACAGTTGAAGGATCGGCTAAATAATGCTTGATGTCCTGCCATCCTTAAGGGTAATTCCACGAAGTGTGTTCCCTGGCAAGGCGAATCTGTTCCTTTTGACCACTCCTGTATGAGGGGGATTGTGCAGTGTCTGCAGGCTGCTCCTTCTGGCTGCGGGTTGCAGGACTAACGAAGCGCTGGCGAAAAAACAACACCCCAAAAGAATAATCGGGTACATCAGATACGAAAGCCCGCGTATTCCCGTTCATTAAATGTTGAGTAATTGTGCTGGAATAACCGTCTGGTTGCCGGAAAACCCCGCTTATCGATTATTTCCGGGTCAAAATCCGGCCGATATGTATAACCGAGAAGATATTATGTCACAATATAGATAAGTACTCAATACAAAAATTTCCGCTCTACTGTGGATGTGATGTATGAAAACCCGTAATGTGCAGTATTTCACCGAAAAAGAAGAAGAGTTTGTCAACCTTCTCATCGATATCGGCACCAAGCAGAGTATTGCGAAGGTGCTCGTGTTCCTCTCGAACACCACTGAAGCAACGTCAAGGGATATTGAGCGGGGCACCGATCTTCGCCAGCCGGAAGTTAGCATTGCCATGCGCTACCTTACCGGGCAGGACTGGATCAAGAGCAGGGAGAGTAAGGCCGAGAGCAAGGGACGCCCGGTCAAGATCTATGTCCTCTCCAGATCCATTAACGATATCATGAACAGTATCGAAAAAGAGAAGAAAGAAGAAGCAAAGAGCCAGCTGGCTCTCGTTCAGAAACTGCGCGAATATATCCGCTGATCAATTTTTTTACAGTGTCTTCCTGCATGTTACGCTGGGGGATTTCTGACCTCCGCATCTGGTTTTTTCCTGCGTGTGCCGGTCTTTTCGGAAGTCCGGGATCATGGACACCTGTAGCAACGCTTCCTTAACCGGGAGAGGTTCCCGGAGAAAAATAACAATACCGGTCCCTGGACAGTCAGAATTACACTGTGTTCAGGTTGGCGAAGAGCTGGAGCGTGCCTCGCGGGGTCCTTATCGAACCGCTCTTGACCAGTTTTCCTTCGTTGTAAAATTCTACGGTGAGAACATTACCCGTGCTGTCAAGTTTCTGGACGGTTGCCGTCACGGTTTCGTTCCGCGCAGGGATCTGGTACACATGGTCGCCTTTGCCGGCAATATTCGCATATCTTCCCGGAGCACCGACAACCCCGGAGTAGTTACCGATGTACCTGATCTGCACCCAGACACCGGTTTGCGGAACAACCAGCTGGGGGACGGCTGTTGGCGGAACCGTTGGCGGGGGCGTGGCAACGGTCGTTACCGGCTCGAGAGCCGGGGTCGGGGGTAGTGGCGTCGCGCTTGCCGTCGCTGCCATCGTTATTATGGGAGAGGGGAGAGGAGGTTCAGCAGTTCCCTGGAGAGTGGGGGCGAAAAAATATCCTGCAAGGGCAATTGCAGCGATGATGACAATAACTGCAGCAACGGCCATTATTGTGCGGTTCTTTGTGGAAGTATCGGGACGGGGTCGGGGGACGAGGGGCGGGTTCTTCATGCCGTCTGTAGCGGTCGTCGCTTCTGGACCTTCCTGACCCGCCTCGGGAATGACCCCGGGGATCCAAGGCGGGGGGATCTCCATCGGCAGTATCCCGTTTTTCTGGATTTCCGCCGAACTGAGCTCCCTGAGCCGGGCTGCCCATGCATCCCGTTCACCACTTCTTTTTGTTTTTGGGGTCTGAACAAAAACGACGCCAAGCGATTTGGTGATGCCCGGCGAGGTGACAACAGAGAGGGAGAGCATCGGATCCGCGGCAGAATTTTCCCCGGTGGTGACCGTCTCTATGGCACTGAAGGAGATATCCTGGGGCTGGATCTGCGCATCCCTGGTGTCAACAAGGATGAGCCGGCTACTGGTGAGGATGGCCTCAGCAGGCACCGTATTGACAAAGAGGTTATGCGTGGAGAGGAGGATCGATTCATCGGGGTTCAGGTAGGGACTGCCCATACTACGATCTTCTTTCTTCTCCATTATCAGTCTTTATGTCCCGGAGACCGCAGGGAGACGAAGATGGGTGAAAAAAAAACAAGGGGTTTTTTTCGTTCAGACTTTCAGCTTGTGAAGGAAATAGACGCCGATACAGATCGCTAAAATCGATGCTGCCATCATGAGCATATCGAAGCTGGTATTGATCTGCAGTTCGAGCACACGCTGGAAGAAACTGACGATGAGCACCATAACGATGACCTTGATGATCTTGTTCTTGAGATCATCGAGCGTGCTGATCTCGAGGAGCGTGGAATAGGCTTCTGATCCCCGGGCAACGTCGATTTTCGAGATGAAGAGCTCGTAGATACCAAAGCTGAAGATGAGCAGGACCGTTGCGATCAGGAACAGGTCAACGGCACCGATGACCCCTACCAGCAGCCCGCTGTGACTTATTTCAATTCCTTCAGGAGTAAAAGCAGAGGCAAAGGTCTTGAGCACTTCAACAGACCCTGAGATGAAGAGTACGATGGAACTGAGGGCACCGAATATAACCGCCAGGAGGACAATTAGGCGGGAGCTCCAGAGGGCACTTTCGAAGGTCCTCTCAATGATGTTCTGTTCTTCGGGTCGTTTTATCTTTTCAGGATGTTCTTGCTGATCCATCACTTCTGAATGGGGAGTTGAAAAATAAAAAGGCGGTGCCCTCTTCTTCCCCGTGCACCAGGTTACTGATCATTTCTACGTAAAACTTATGGTCAGATCCGCTCTAATAAGCCAATTACCCTCTGTTTCGCCGCTGTAGAAACCTTAACAACCTTTCCTGCCGAATTTACCGGCACTATGTGGAAGGAAGTCGGGATCGATGCATGGCTCGCAGGCAGGAAGTCGAGCATCGAGGATGCACGGGCCACGGTCACCGGGATCATCGGGAGAGTGCAGAACGAGGGGGATGCTGCACTCAGAGACCTTGCAAAAAAATATTGCGAACTGGAGGATATTGCCGTCTCTGAAGAGGAACGGGAGGCGGCTTATGACGAAGTTGATGCCCGAGTTGTTGAGAGCCTGATCGAGGCACATGCCCGCATCGAACGGTTCCACGAACTCCAGAAACCAAAAAGCCTCTGGCTTGAGGAGATGGAACCCGGTGTGGTGCTCGGTATCAGGACCACGGCACTCGACCGTGTAGGTATCTATGTTCCGGGCGGACGGGCTGCCTACCCCTCGTCAGCCCTCATGTGTGCAGTGCCGGCATGGGTTGCCGGGGTAAAGGAGATCTGTGCCTGCTCCCCGCCGAAGATAAAACCCTTAACGCTGGTCGCCCTCGATATTGCGGGGGTTACCGAGATCTACAGCGCCGGCGGTGCACAGGCTATCGCCGCCATGGCACTCGGTACCGAGTCGATTCGTCCCGTCCAGAAGATTGTGGGTCCCGGGAATGTCTATGTCACGCTCGCAAAGATGATGCTCCGGGAGAAGGCAGAGATCGACTTCCCGGCGGGCCCGAGCGAGATCGGGATCATTGCGGACAATACCGCTAACCCCAGGATTGTGGCTGCCGATATCCTTGCCCAGGCAGAACACGACCCGAACGCTGCCTGCATCCTGATTACGACGGACAAGGCATTGCCGGCAAAAGTCGGCAAAGAGATCGCAGCCCTGATGGCAACAGCTCCGCGGAAAGAGATCATCGAACAGGCACTGAAAAACTCCGGCTATACGATTGTCACGGACATGGACGAAGCGATCGCTGCGTCCGATGTCGTCGCTCCCGAGCACCTTTCCATCCAGGTTGCTGACCCCCTTTCGGTGGTCACAAAAGTGAAGAACGCCGGTGCCATCTTTGTCGGGAAGTACTCGGCGGTAGCATGCGGGGACTATGCGGTCGGCACCAACCACTGCCTCCCGACCGCCGGCTATTCGAAGATGTATTCCGGTCTTGACGTGCAGCACTTCTGCAAAACGGCCTCTGTTGAGATTCTTGATTGCGAAGGTCTGGAAGCGATCGGGGATATTGTCGAGACTATTGCGGAGGCCGAAGGGCTTTTTGCCCATGCTCAGTCCGTAAAGATCCGGCGGGAATTGTGAAGAAATTTTTTTTGAAAAGACCCCGAATTAATTCCCCCACCCGTTCGGGATCGCATAGGACGCCAGCCCGGGTGCCCTGTAGCGAAAATCTGATATAGATCGGCGTTTCGGATTCCGGTAATTCCAGCGCAAAACCCGGACGAGGAGTTTTTTCGCGTAAGCCCCCGCTCTGTGTCGCCCAACGTAAATGTACTCTTCCGATCCCCCTCAGTGTCTCAAGAACCCTGCTATTCCGGAACCTGAGCCGAACCGATCCCGGTATTTTTATTATTAGGAACCCGGATCTCTGGTGAAAAGAAAGGTGAAAATATGGCAGACACTAAAGGGCACTTTGAACAAGGACAATGGGTGGTTGAGTATGAGCCTCCGGTGAGCCCGGCAAGCGGAAACGACATCGACAAGAGGTTTTCCGAGGCGACAAAGTCAGTCATCTCGTCCCTTGATAATGTCATGAAAGTCACCCATGACCTCGTGACAACGGAAGANGGAAAGCAGTATATCCAGAAAACCCTGAAAGAGACGCAGATGCAGATCCAGAAGTCCCTGGATGAAACGATCGGCCGGGTAAAAGACGAACTGGATAAAAATGCCAAAAAGGGAAAATAATACTTTTACGCGTTTTTGTCTCACAATCCGGTTATCTGCACTTCACAACTGATTTGCTTACCTTTTATTCATCCGACTCTTCTCAAAAAATCCGGATAGAAGCAGGGTTAATCCATCGGATTTTCAATCAGTGTCGTGGTCTCGATAAAAATAAAGATCAAAGACCGGTTGATCCGGACCCATTTTTGGATCAGGGTAATGATTGCGATAAATAATGTTAAGACGCGGCCGCGTGAAAAATCGATAAGGATCCAGCCAAAAACCTAGGTTCGGTTCCGTTGAATCGCACAGAAAAGGACCCCGGCAACCACGAGCGCAATGACCGGCAGAGCGGGAGGCAGCGGTGTCTCGGACTCCGGTGCCGCGGATGGATGGAACCGGATATCGGTGGCTGCAAATTCTCCTTCGGTGAACTGGAGTCGGTCAACGGGTGAACTTACGACATAAACCGTATAGTTCCCTGGCTTGAGCGTACCGAGAATTACCGATGTGTCCCAGGTATACGACCAGCTGCCATCGTCCAGATGCACCGGGGCTGTGGTAAAGAGACCCCGGCCTGCAGGAATATTGAGGTTTTCCAGCGTAACTCCTCGTGCATCCAGGCCGGGACCGGTCACAAATAGGTAGACCGCTATTGTTTTGATCCCGGTGATCGAGCCGTTGATGAGGACAACATCACCGATGCCGGGATCCTTTGGGGTAGCATCGATACTCAGCGAGACCGCCGCCATAGACGGGGCGGCAATACTGACAAGAGCTGCTGTCAGGATCAGCAGGCATGCCCATCGCATACCGGTAGGTTGGCATGCCGGACGATAAAAGACTGTCAGTCCGGAATCAGAAACGGACAACCATCACCGCCTCCTCCTCTTTCTTCAGCTCGCCTATCAGGTGTTCGGCATCGAAGTCATATCCATCTGCAGGATTGAAGTCCGCATAGAGCTCGCATTTGTCGAGAATGTCAACAAACTCCTTGAGGAAGATCCGCGGGATGACATCGATACGCCCACCGAAACGGGAGGTAATCTTTTTAATCATGGCCCGGATGAAACGGTGGGAAACGCGTTCGCGGTCCGGCTCGGAATACGCCCGTGCATAGACATCCATCACCTTCAGCGCGACATGTTCGAGTTTCGTCGTATCGAATTTCGGAAGGATGATCTGCGGCTGGCGCGGGTTTCTGAAGGATTCATCCTGAATTACGTTAATCCGGTCGTAGAGCGGGGGAATCGAGCGGATACCCCGGGAACCGTCGAACAGGGCAGGGGTACCGGTGAACAGGAAATAACAGCGCGGCATCCCGCCCCGGTCAAGGGCATCGATGATCCGCACAAGGGTCTGGTAGCCCTTTTCACGCTGGTTTCTCTGGAGTCCCTGCGTAGTCTCCATTTCATCGACGGCGATAGCAATCCCCCGGTAGCCTGCCCCGTGAATAATGGCGACGAGCCCCCGAAGAAAGATGAAGGCGATGGAGTCGTCGATCTCTCCGCGGATCCCGGCCTTCTGTTTGAAATCCCTCCCGATATTCGGTTCCCCGCCGATCCAGCCGAGAGCAGCCTGGGCCAGGGTGAAGTCTCCTGCATTGTTTGCACGGTAATAGGTGCGCAGTGCAGCCGCAAGGGCAGTATTCATTTCGCTGATACCGGCGAGCGAGGCCTCGATCTCGTGTCCGGTTGCCTGGGCGAGGGCCTCATCCTCAGCGTTACTACCGCTCACCGACAGCAGACGCTCTTCAATGGCAAAGAGCCAGTTGTCGATAATGGTCTTGAGCGCATGTTCCTCTTCCTGTGTTCTGAGGCTCGCACAGACCTGCTGGTAGAGAGCCCGCAGTTTATGGAGCGGGGCCTGGGGGGAGATGGTGACCTGCGCCGTAACAAACCCTTTGCTCCGGGCAATCTCAAGGGCCCGGGCTACGAGGAATGTCTTGCCGCTCCCATACTCTCCGCGGATGAACTTGGTGTCGCCGCCACCCTGACTTACGTAATCGAGCTGTTTTGCAATAACATCCTCTTCGATCTCCAAGCCGACCGCTATCCGTTCAAGCCCGCTGGCGGGAACCGTCCCTCTCCTCAAAGCATTGATGATATTGATGCTCTCGAGCTGTTGCCGGCTCATCTGTTCAGGTTCCGGTGAATTCATAGACTTCTCCATCCTGCCCGATCCCCGTCTTGCTGATCAGGTCGATCCCCTGTGCGGAGGTTTTCTGTATCAGCCGGTTGATGATGCCGGTGACCCTGCGGGTGCCCAGGAGCGTACGCAGATCCATCTCGGTAGCTTTCCGGTGCGAGCGGAGGAATCCGATGACCTTCTGTTCCTGCGCCGTGAGGCCGGGGATATCTGTGATCTCCTTGACCGGTTCAGAAGTGACGACCGTTTTCCGGGCATGCGGGGCTCGCATCACCGGCCGATCGGCAACAGCGAGGACTTTGCAGGTTCGGATAAGCCGCTGGTAGTCCTCGAGCTGGATTGCCCGGGTGTGGGCTGGCATCACGTCAATACCACAGAGACAGGAGTGTTTGCAGCCAGCATAGTCCTTCTCTGCCAGAGCATTGGACGCGGTGATAAAAAAAGCAACGGCAAGGAGTTCCCGGCCTTCGGAAGTCAGGGTTGCCCGCTGTTCCTCAAGCCGCTTCACGAGCAGGTCCATGAGGCGCCTCTGGCGGAACATTTCGTATCGTTCATCTACTGCTACAGCGGCAACCCGGGTGAGGTCAGCCCCCTTCCTGATGCTGGAGAGGATGTAGAGCATCACTTTCTCGCACTCCCGGTCGTCTTTTTCCGCGGCAAGNAACTGTGCATAGGGAAGACCCCCGGTCAGAAAATCAGCACGGTATGCCCGGTAATACCATGCTTTTGCCTCGGACAGATCCTTCACTTCCTCGTAAAACCGTGCCGTTTCNACGAGACTTGCCGGGCTCAGATCTTTTGACACAAGGTCAAGAAACCTCTTCAGGCCTGTCCCCGCGGGAAGGTGTTCGGAGAGATACTGGTGGTACCGGGGAAGGATGAGATCTAGTGTTGCGGGGTCATTTCTTCCCAGCTCATCGCGGACCAGGTGTTCATACGCGGCGAGTGCCCGGGAGTCCTGTCCAAGCTCAGTGAGTAGTTCGCATTCGGCCAGGCGATAGACCGGCTCCCGGGAGATGGCCATGAGGTCTTCTGTGGCCATGAGGGCCCGCTGATAGTCCCCGCTGTTTTTTAATACCTGGATGTAATCGAAAAGAATCTCCGGTTCACACCCATCCCGTACGCGGGCTGCATACGCACCGATTGCAGCAGGCAGATCATAGTGGGTGAGTGCATCGAGATATTTCCGGAGAACCGCGGCGTCTTTCGTCTGCCGATAGTACCGGCAGGCCGATTCGGCTGCCTGCTGGTAATTGCCGGTCTGGATGAGCGCATCGATATACTCGAGGGTAGTGCCGGTTCCGGGACAGGACGTATAGAGTGCGAGTGCTTCTTCTGCTTCGCCGATCCCGATAAATACTCGCATCAGAGTCTGGATATCACCCGCACTTTTCGAAAGCGAGACAAGAGTGCGGAGGGCAGGCAGTGCCGCGTAAAAGTCTTGTTGCGCCACGAGATACCGGGCATAGCTCCTCAGGGCGTCCTGATTTCCGGGATCCAGATGCACGGCAGCAGCGTATTCGGCAACGGCCGCTTCATCCTGATGGGCTTCGAGAACCTTTCCGAGATAACTGTGCACATAAGATGAGTCCGGCATCTTCAGGGCAAGGTCCCGGAAGGAAACCTCGGCATCCTCGATTCTGCCCAGATAAAAAAGGTTGGTGGCGGTGAGGACGTCAAGTGCAGGGTCCTTTTCCTTTGCGGTCAGCGTCGAGCAGAGCTGGAGTGATTCCTGGTAACGCCCGTGTTCGAAGAGACGGAATGCCTCTTCCTTCTGTGCATTTGGCGGTGCGGGCGTCATCGTCGTTCGAAAACAAACCTGACCTTCAGGAGGCCGGCAACCATGCGAATCATATCCTCTTTCCTGACTCGGGAATCTCCTTTGTTCTGCCATTCGATCGGGACTTCCACAACGTGGTAGCCCCCTTTGCTAAGATGCCAGAGCAGTTCGACATCGAATTCAAACCCCCGGGAAAGAAGTCGTGGCAGTACTGCATCGATGGCAGGTTTCCGGAATACCTTTGCTCCGCACTGGGTGTCATTGAATTTCAGCCCGAAAAGCACCCTGATAAGGAGATTGAAGGAACGGGACTCGATCCTTCGCAGGATACCCTGTCGGACTGTAAGGGTGGAGCCGGATACCCAGCGCGAACCGATCGCCCCGTCGCAAGCCGAGAGGTGTCCAAAAAGTCGTTTCATCTCGCTGATCTGCGTTGATCCGTCGGCATCAAAAAACCCGACAAGCGGGGCCCGTGCTGCAGAGAGACCTGCAATGACACCCCCTCCTTTTCCAAGGCGGTGATCGAAGCGGAGGCACCGGATCGTGAGATCGTTCCGTACCGCAGCGATGTGGTCAACCACATCCGCAGTCCTGTCCGTACCATCGCAGACAACGATCAGCTCCCCTTCAAAGTCCCGGATTGCCTCAAAAAGAGGACTGATCCGGTGCTCCTCGTTGTACGCCGGGATAACGAGGCTGTACGGTACTTCGGAAGGGGCAGTCATGGTACGGTTGTATCTTATGTTGAAATAAGGGGCTGCATGCCAGAGTGGAGACGGTGTTGATCCTGGATCCTTAGAAGCCCGGAACAAACCCGGGTTCCCGCTATGCTGTACTGTTGAGCAGCGATTCCAATAACACTTACTGGTGATGGCCAAGGTGTTGCGGCAGCATGGAGCCGGGGCGGTATTTCTCTGCCATGGACAGGGCAGTTTCGCGGAGTGCCTGGTGTTCGGTGAGGCAGCTGGCCGGTGGAGCTGTTTTCCGAAGGATTGCCGATGAATTTTCGGTGATCTGGATGAGTTCGGTTGCGATCACGGCATTGAGCCAGATCAGGTCGGCAAGCATCTCTTTTGTTTCCGGGTCGTGCATAAACCAGTTCAGGTTTTCCACGATATTAAGGCTCGGGATTAACGCTACCCCGCGATGGTTATTAATCTGCGGTTGACCGTGGGATGGATTCAGTACCTGCTGGTTCGTGAAAATCCCGCCACCGTTCTCTTCATCGCTGGATACCCGTTGTATGTCAACTCCAGCAAAATCAGGAATTATGTTCCCTTTTTTTTCGGAAACAATGCAGGTTGTTGAAACAAGCACTATTCAAAAAAAGGCGTTATCAAAAAAAGATCAGCCGATGCCGGACAATCCGACAACGATGATGATGATACCAAGAGCGAGCACAACGTATGCAACATTGAACCTCTTCACGAGTTTCAGCAGGGTATCGAGCGTGATGTACCCGACAAGGAAACTTGACACAAACAGGATAATGCCGTCGGTTACCGGAAAGGGAGTCAGCCCTCCTCCGATGTAGAGCAGGATCTCGGCGAAGAAAACGGTCGGGATGCTCAGGAGAAAACTGAGGTAAAAACTGCTCCCGCTGTCAAATCCGCGCCAGATGAGACCGGTAGTGCTCGTTCCGGACCGTGAGACCCCGGGGAGGGTGCTCAACCCCTGCAGCAAACCCGTGAGGACGCCATCCTTCCAGGTAACCTGCTCGACAGTCCTCGTTGCTGCCCCCTTATGGGACAGGAGAAGAAGCCCCGTGATGATCAGACCGGCACCCATCAGGGCATACAAAAAACCGGCTTCGAAAGCAGGGAAGAATTTTTTCTCCAGCAGTAAGAGGGGAACGCCAACGAGGCCCGTAAACAGGAGGGCAGTAAAAAGAAAGCCAATCTTACCACGGGCGTGACATCCGATCTCCAGAGGTTTTTCCAGGTATGACCGTGCAAGGCAGATGATCTCTCCGCGGAAATACAGGATAGCTGCAAGGAATGTCCCGAGATGGGCGTAGAGAAGGATGGGCACAACATTGGTGACCGTTCCTTTCAGGAACTGCAGGTACACGAACGTGACCTGCGTCTTGGAACTTATGGGTACCCATTCGGTAATTCCCTGAACCAGTCCGAGGATCAGGAGCGATACAATATCCATACCATTAAAGGGGACGGCGGATTTTTATAGAAATCGGCTGAGGATCGCGGGCTGCTCATCTCCGAAGTAACAGCCTGTCCGGTGCGTTTTTTATCAAACGGCAATCTTAATCCTGTTTCAGGTTCTCACCTTCAAGAGAGTATGTCCTATCTTGAACGGATCAGAACCAGCGGGAACCATGCGAACCCTTTCTTTTGTCTCATGGGAATTGAAATAGTCAGTTCGGAGCCCGGTAAAGCACTACTGAAGATGCAGATCCGGCCCGACATGCATAACGGTGTCGGCTGGCTGCAGGGTGGCATACTCGGTGCTATCGCCGATGAGGCAATGGCGCTTGCACTCTACCCGTTACTCTTTCCGGAGGAGGGGATTGCGACGATCTCCGAATCCACCACGTTTATCAAGGGTGTCAGGGACGGTGTCATCATTGCCGAAGGAAGGGTGATCAAGAAAGGGCGGCGTGTCGCTTTCACGGAAGGAGAGGTCTGGACAGAGAACGGGAGTCGGACCATACTCTCCCGGACTTCTGCCGCGTTCGCGGTAACAACGAATAAGAGTCAACAATGAATTTCATTTTTCCTCGTGAGAAATCCCCAGGAGTGTATTTTTTACCTTGATGGGGCCAAAAGCGAGGGTGCCTTTATCGTTGCGCCTAAAGAGGCCTGCCTGGCAATTTTTCGGTTCCAGAGAATCACATTATGTCCAGTAATCCTTTTCAATCGTGAACGATGATGAGCGTGACCCCCTCTTTCCCCCGGGAGGGGATATTAGCGAGGGAGGGCATCCCCCGACCCCAATAAATTTCATTTTCGGTTCCCTCCATAGCATCAGCATGGCGATCGTTACTTGGGATGCCACAGCAGTGGTGGCGGAGGCCCCAAAGAGTGTCCGAATAGCTCTCCCGAAGATTTCCCAGGGAATCATTTCTGTTATGTTGATGGGGACTGATGCCCCATACCCCGTTAGCGACGGGTGCCACAGCTCCGAAGGCGCCCGCGGCGGCTTCAATGAGATGTTTTACGAAAAACCGAACGTGCCCCGCCGTGCGTCGGAGAGTTTATGAGGCGGGGTCCTCTCACTTCAATTTTCCAATTTTCATCGTTCGGGTGCGAACCCCAAGTTCTCGCACGTGTCTCCAAAGCCAGGTTTTCCTCAGATCCTCAGTACAGCAGCAGGGCAAAACGCGATGAGCCGGATTGAGTGAAGACCGTAATTGTTAACGGCCTATGAGAAGGCGAATACGTGAAATAAAAGGTTTGAATGGGTTAATTTTTCTTTCCCCGGGTCTTTTTTCCAGCAGGAGATTTTTTTCCTGTTTCGGTTGATTCTGCCGGGGCAGGTTCTTTGGGTTTCCTGAATTTGAAGTACCAGACGGCTGCACCAGCGGCAGCGACAAGGACAACCACAAGGATGATGGACATTGTCCTGGCTGTGGACTCAGCAGAAGTCCGGGAACCGGCCTGCGCCTTCGTAATACCTTCGGCAGCTGCCTGGTTGCCGGGGTCCGTTTCATTGGCTCTCGTGTAAGCAGTTATCGCATCGGTGTACCGGCCCATGCTGATCAGGGTATCCCCCTTGTTAATCAGCGCAGTGGTGTAGTTCTGGTCAAACGATAGTGCCGTATCATACGATGTCAGGGCGTCCTGCGGTTTGCCGAGGCGGAAGAAAGCATACCCCTGGTTGTTCCAGAGCAGTGCGTCATTCGGGTACTGTGCCAGGCCGGAAACCAGGGTTGTAAGGGCATCATTATACCTGCCCAGCTGGATCTGAGCATACGCCTTATCCCGGTAGAGGTACAGAAGCCCTCCGGTCTTTTCGATCATCGAGGTGTTCGATGCAAGTGCCAGATCAAAAAGGGTGATAGCATTCTCATACTCCCCCCGGACCACAAGCAGGTCACCATTGTTGTAATAGGTGGTTGCATTATCCTTTGGCCCGGTGCTCGCAGTCACATTGGCCGCAGATACAACCGGCTGCAAAAAACAGCCTGCCAGCATTAAAAATGCCAGAATCGTCAGGATCTGCCCGGATTTCATAGCCGTCAATATTGCCGTTTTCGCAGATTAAGGTTACCTGTTCTTTGCCAGTCCGGGCTTTGGCGGTGTCCCGCCGGCCGGATAGGATAAGCAAACCTGAAAATAACGCCGGTTCACCCCGTGGAACCGGATAAGATAACACTAATAGGTATCGTGAGCAAAATATACAACAATCGGGGGATCAGATGAAGTACATAATTATCACCGGTGGCGTTATGAGCGGTCTGGGGAAAGGGATCACCGCTGCATCCGTGGGACGAATCCTGCAGAACCGGGGCTACCGGGTCACCGCAGTCAAGATCGATCCGTACCTGAACATCGATGCAGGGACCATGAACCCTGCCCAGCACGGCGAAGTCTTCGTACTCAAGGACGGGAGCGAGGTAGATCTTGACCTCGGCAACTACGAACGCTTCCTGGATATTGAGCTGACAGCCGACCATAATATCACGACCGGCAAGGTATATCGCACAGTCATCGAGAAGGAACGCCGCGGTGACTTCCTCGGAGAGACGGTTCAGATCATCCCCCATATCACCGAAGAGATCAAAACCTGCATCCGCAGGGCTGCAGAAGAGGAGTTCCCTGACGGGACAAAAGCAGATATCTGTCTGGTTGAGGTCGGAGGTACCGTTGGTGATATCGAGAGTATGCCGTTCCTGGAGGCGGTCCGCCAGATGCACGGGGAGCTTCCCGAACATGACATTATCCTGATCCATGTCACCCTCATCCCCGAGGATACGATGGGGGACATGAAGACAAAACCAACCCAGCACTCGGTGAAAGCCCTGCGGGAGCTCGGTCTTCACGCGGACATCATTGTCGGGCGGAGCGAGAACCCGATCAGCACCAATACCAAACGCAAGATCTCGGCGTTCTGCGACCTCCCCCAGAGTGCAGTCATCTCGGCCGCGACCGCGCCGGATACCTATGCGGTCCCCATGGAGATGGAGAAGGAGGGAATAGCCGACGTTCTCTCCCTGCACCTCGGTCTTGAAAAGAAGGAGCCCGATACCGCCTGGTACCGTATTGTCAATAAGGAATACACCAATCGGGTAACCATAGCCATCGTGAGCAAGTACGGTATCGAGGATGTGTACATCAGTATCAAGGAATCACTCAAGCATGCCGGGCGGGCCCTTTCGACTGAAGTGAAGATTGCCTGGCTGGATGCAGAGCGGTACGAACGGTGCCAGCTCAAGGATTATGATGGTATCCTGATCCCCGGAGGTTTCGGCAAGCGGGGGATCGAGGGCAAGATCGAAGCGATCACATTCGCCCGCGAGAACAATGTCCCGTTCCTTGGTCTCTGCCTCGGGTTCCAGCTGGCGACTGTTGAGTACGCCCGGAACAAAGCCGGTCTGCCTGATGCGACAAGCGAAGAGTTTGGTGAAGGGACCCACGTGATTGCCCTCCTCCCCGAACAGGAAGGGCTCCATGAGCTCGGCGGAACGATGCGGCTTGGCAACTACACTGCCGACATTCGTCCCGGGACGCTGACGGCAAAACTCTACGGGCAGAACCAGATTATCGAACGGCACCGCCACCGCTATGAGGTCAACCCGGCGTATATCACTCAGCTTGAGAACGCCGGGCTGGTTTTTTCCGCAGTGAACAGGAACCGGATGGAATGCCTGGAACTCCCCGGGCACCCGTTCTTCTTTGCCACCCAGTTCCACCCGGAGTTCCGGTCACGGCCTACCCGCCCATCACCCCCCTATATGGGCTTTGTCGAGGCATGCAGGGCGAACAAGCGGACAAAATNACGGAGTNTCTACATGGTCAATGCTGAAAAATTCATCCCTAAATCAATAGCGGAGATACAGGCAGCTGCCGGGAGCGAAAAGGTAGTCATGGCTCTCTCTGGAGGGGTCGACAGCTCCGTCTGTGCGGCGATTGCAGCCCGTGCGATCGGCGACAACCTGATCCCGATTTACATCGACACAGGCCTGATGCGGAAGGGCGAGACGGATCGCATCCGGACGATCTTCAGCTCGATCCACCTCGATATCGTGCATGCTGAAGACGAGTTCCTCGATGCCCTCAAAGGGCTCACGGACCCGGAAGCGAAACGGAAGGCGATTGGTGAACGGTTCATCCGTGTCTTCGAGCGCGAGGCAAAAAAACAAGGGGCGAAATGCCTGCTCCAGGGTACCATCTACCCTGACCGGATCGAGAGTGAGGGCGGGATCAAGAGCCACCACAATGTCGGGGGCATGCCGCTCCACATGGAGTTCACGAAGGTCATTGAACCGATCCGCGACCTGTACAAAGATGAGGTTCGTGATGTCGCCGGAGCTCTCGGTCTCCCCAAAGAGATCCAGCACCGGATGCCGTTTCCTGGCCCCGGGCTTGCGGTCAGGGTGCTTGGTGAAGTAACGAAGGAGAAAGTTGCAGTCATCCGCGAGGCTAACTGGATCGTGGAGGACGAGCTGGTCGAAAAGTACCGCCCGTGGCAGTGCTTTGCAGCGCTTCTTGGCCTTGGCACCGGTGTCAAGGGCGACAACCGCATCCATGGCTGGATCGTAGCAATCCGTGCGGTGAACTCACGGGACGGGATGACTGCCGACCCGGTCAACATCCCCTTTGACCACCTCCTGAAGATCGGGTCAAGGATAACCGCAGATATCCCGAGCGTGGCGCGGGTTGTCTACGATATCACGGCAAAACCGCCGGCAACGATCGAATACGAATAACCCCGAAAAAAAAATTATTCAGCATACGTGATACCATGGAAAAAACCAGCCAGTTTAAAGCGCTTGACGAGCGCTACTTTATGCCCGCCTTCTCCCGGGACATCGCTCTTGTGAAAGGTGAGGGGACGAAAGTCTGGGACGCGGATGGAAAAGAATATCTTGACTGCGTGGCAGGTATCGCTGTCTGCAGCACCGGCCACTGCCATCCAGCAGTGGTCAAAGCCATCTGCGACCAGGCACACCAGCTCATCCACTGCTCGAACCTTTACTATGTCCCCCACCAGGGGGAGCTCGCAAAGAAACTTGTGGAGATCACCGGGATGCACAAGGCATTCTTCTCCAACTCCGGCGCAGAGGCAACCGATGGCGCTCTCAAACTCGCCCGTGTCAGGACCGGGAAGAAGAAATTCGTCGCATTCACTCACGGTTTTCACGGACGTACGGTAGGTTCCCTTGCAGTTACCCATAAACCGGCGATCCGGGAGCCATTCGAGCCGCTCGGCATGGTCAAGACTTTTGTCGAGTACGGGGATGTGGAAGGGTTGCGAAAGGTCGTCGATAACGATACGGCCGGGGTCATCGTCGAGCCGATCCAGGGGGAGGCCGGCGTCATCATCCCCCCCGACAGTTTCCTTGAAGGAATACGGGAGGTCTGCGATAAGAGCGGCGCCCTTATGATTGTCGATGAAGTACAGACAGGGATGGGGCGTACCGGCAAGTGGCTCGCCATGCAGCACACGAAGGTAAAACCCGACGTTGTTACCCTTGCAAAAGGGATCGCGAGCGGTTTTCCCATGGGTGCCCTCGTTGCCCGCGAGGACCTCGAGTTTAAGAAGAGCGAACACGGGAGCACCTTTGCCGGCGGGCCCCTTGCCTGTGCAGCGGCGCTGGCAACTATCGGTGTGATCGAGAAGATCCTCCCGGAGGTGAGCGTGAAGGGCGAGCGGTTCAGGAAAAGCCTTGCAGCGTATAACCCCCGTGTACGCGGGCTGATGATTGGTATGACCATTGGAGATATATGCCCGGAGATCCAGAAGAAATGCGCAGCACAAGGCGTTCTGGTCAACTGTGCAGCCGACGGTAATCTCCGTCTTGTTCCCCCGCTCACCATCTCAGATTCCGAGATTGACAGCGTAGTGAAGGTCATTCATGGAGCGCTTGGTTAGGTCCTGCTACAAGAAGAAGAGCGGCTACGTCTTTGCAAAAAAGGCCGAAGATATTGCCCGCGAGTACGGTATCGACCGGATCGCCCGGCTGGCAAGTAACGAGAACCCGGAACCCCTTTCGCCCCAGGCATGCACTGCTGCCGAAGAAGCGCTCCAGGGTGTCAACCGGTACCCTGACGAGCGGGTGAATGTCCTGATGAATGCCCTGCGGGCTCACTATGGAGACTATCACTTCGTAACAGGGGTAGGGATGGACGGGGTGATCGAGACGATTATCCGGACTCTTGTCGACCCGGGAGAGAAGGTCGCGATATCGACCCCGACCTTCTCTTTCTATGCTCTTGCAGCAATGGGACAGGGTGCGGAGGTTATTACCATCCCCCGTGAGGTGGACTTCTCGGTCGATCCGAAGAAGCTGGTTAAGGTTGCGCAGGAAGCGAAGATCACGGTCCTCTGTTCGCCGAACAACCCGACCGGCAGCGCCACCAGTCCTGAAATCGTGGGCGAGATCCTCGAAGGCATCGGGGGAATACTCTTCCTTGACAACGCCTACGTCGAGTTCTCAGGCTATGATTATCTCCCGCTGATGAAGAAGCACGAGAACCTCGTCCTCGGCAGGACCTTCTCGAAGGTACATTCTCTTGCCGGGCTCAGGATCGGCTATGCCTTCACGCCCCGGTGGCTCCCCCCATGGTACCAGCGGGCCGGAACGCCGTTTACCGTCAATTCGGTCTCGGCAGCTGCAGCTGCCGCAGCATTAAGTGATACAGGTCACGCGGAGCGGTACATCGCTCAGGTAAAGCGCTGGAGAAACCGCTACACCGCCGAAGTGAAGTACCCGGTCCTTCCGTCTGACGCAAACTTTGTCATGATCGATGTCGCTCCCCATAAGGGTGACGAGATGGTTGGGGAACTTGCCAGGCAGGGGGTAGTCGTCCGCTCATGCCGCAGCTTTGAGGGGCTGGATGACCATTACATCCGTGTCAGTATCGGCGAGGACTGGGAGAATGAGCGGTTCATTCAGGTGATCAACGCGCTATGATGTGCGGTATCACCGGAACCCCCGGCACCGGAAAATCGATGATTGGGAACGAACTCGCCCGCCGCGGGCATACGGTCGTCCGTCTTACGGACACGGTCGCACCCTTTGTCATTGGCGAAGACGAGCAACGGGACGCCCGGATCATCGATGTTGAGCGATGGGCAGCTGCGTTTACACCAATTGACGGGTTTGTGGAAGGCCACCTGGCCCACCTGCTCCCCTGCGACAGGGTCGTCGTGCTCCGCTGCCGGCCTGACGAGCTCCGGGTCCGGCTTGCGGAACGGGAGTACCACAGGGAGAAGATCAGGGAAAATGCCGATGCGGAGGCCCTTGATGTCTGCCTGATCGAGACCGTCGGGGCGTTCGATCCAACACAGATTCTTGAGCTGGACACCACCTGCCGCGACGTTGCTTCGTGTGCGGATATGATCGAAGGTTTTTCATGCGGCGAGATCCCTGCCGATTTCGGCCATATTGACTGGTCTGGATACCTTGAGGCCGTATCATGACGCTTGACCAGTACCGTTCGCATGCGAAAATCTACTTCGACCCGCTGGTCGCGATTGCAATCCGCTTACGGCTTACGCCGAACTTCTTTACCATAGCGGCGCTCGTAGCTTCGGCGCTTGCGGGAGTCTTCTTTTTCCAGAAACAAGAACTCTGGGGGATTATTGCCGTGGCCTTCAATGCGTTCTGTGATGGCATGGACGGAGCTGTTGCCCGCGAGATGAAGACCCAGAGCAGGAGGGGCGATTTTCTCGATCATGCAGTAGACCGGTACGCGGATATCTTCATCATCACGGGAATCTTCGCCGGCGGGCTTGTCGCCTGGCAGATCGGGGTCTTTGCGCTCACCGGTGTCCTTATGGCCTCCTACCTCGGTACTCAGGCCCAGGCGGTCGGGGTAGGACGGTATTATGGCGGGATTCTCGGGAGGGCGGATCGCCTTGTCATGATCATGGTGGTCGGGATCATCGATCTGCTCATGCCTATGAGTTTTTACGGGTTGTCCTGGCTCGGCTGGATGCTCGTCCTTTTCGGGATCTTCGGGCACATCACGGCGTTCCAGAGGTTCGCATAC
>JGI20214J51650_10000678_pt1 | contig 21270 bp, 20 predicted proteins | sample WetSurMetagenome_FD_51650 | JGI IMG/M metagenome (IMG submission 51650) | reverse complement strand
ACCGCGCCGCCGAGGCGCAGTGGGCGCACCTGGACCCCGAGGCGCGCGAGCTGCTGAGCGCCTATGCCGCGGGCGTCAACGCGGTACAGCACCGGTTGCGCGCGCGGCCGCCGGAGTTCGTGATCCTGGGCCTGCAGACCGAGGACTGGACGCCCGTCGACAGCCTGGCCTGGGCGATCATGATGGCCTGGGATCTTGGCGGCAACTGGTCGACCGAGTTGCTGCGTCTGCGCCTGGCGATGACGATGCCGGTATCGCGCATCAACCAGTTGCTGCCGCCGTACCCTGGCGACACGCCGATGCCGACGGCCGACTACGCGGCGCTGTTTCGAGGCCTCGATCTGGCGGGCAGCGGCACGCTGCATGCGGCGGCGCGGCTGCCGCAGATCGCGCCGCTGTCCGGCGTCGAGGGCTTGGGCTCGAACAACTGGGTGCTCGCCGGCAGCCGCACCGCGAGCGGCCACCCGCTGCTTGCCAACGACCCGCACCTCAAGCTCAGCGCGCCGGCGCTGTGGTACTTCGTGCGCCTGGACGCACCCGGGCTGAAGGTGGCCGGCGCGACGCTGCCGGGGCTGCCGCTGGTCGTGCTCGGCCAGAACGAGCATATTGCCTGGGGCTTCACGAACACCGGGCCCGACGTGCAGGACCTCTACCTCGAGCAGATCAAGCCCGGTGACCCGGGACAGTACCGTACGCCGGACGGGTGGGCGCCGTTCGAGACCGTGCGCGACGTGATCAAGGTCAAGGGCCGGCCCGACGTGCCGATCGAGTTGCGCCGCACGCGGCACGGGCCGGTGATCTCGGATGCCGGCATCGTCGACGACGTGCTCGGCACCAAGCCGGGCCGGCCGGCCCCGCCGCGCTACGCGCTGGCGATGCGCTGGACCGCGCTCGACACCGACAGCGACATCGTAGGTGTCGGCCTCGCCTTCGAGCGCGCGCACTCGGTCGCCGAATTCGTGAGTGCTAGCCGCGGCTGGGTCGCACCGATGCAGAACATGGTGGTCGCCGACCGAGACGGCCACATCGGCATGGTCGCCCCGGGCCGTGTGCCGCTGCGCCGGCCCGACAACGACCTGATGGGCCAGGTGCCGTCGCCGGGTTGGGACGCGCGCTACGACTGGGACGGCTGGGTGCCGGCCGACGCGACGCCGCGCTCGATCGACCCGCCCGGGGGCCTGATCGCGACTGCCAATCAGCGCGTCACGCCGGTCGGCTATCCGTACTACCTGACCAGCGAATGGGCCGCACCGTACCGCTGGCAGCGCATCGAGCAGGTGCTGCAGGCCAAGCCCAAGCACACGATCGCGGACCTGCAGGCGTTGCAAGGCGACGTGAAGTCGCTCGAGGCGCCGCTGCTCCTGCCCTGGCTGCTGAAGGCGCATTCGACGCAGCCGCTGGCGGCCGCGGCGATGCAGCAGCTGCAGGGGTTCGACGGCACGATGGCCGCCGAGCGCGCCGCGCCGCTCATCTACTGGGCCTGGTCGCGCCAGCTCGCGCGCGCGGTGTTCGCGGACGACGTTGGCAACGCGCTTTGGGAGCGCAGCGTCGCGACGCGCAGTTTCCTCGATGCGCTCGAGGGCGTGCTCGCGCGCGACGATACGAGCTGGTGCGACGACCGGCGTACGCCGGTTGTCGAGACCTGCGCGATGCAGAGCGACGCTGCCTTCACGCGCGCGCTAGACGAGCTGCAGGCGCGCTTCGGCGGCGACGTCTCCCGCTGGCATTGGGGCGATGCGCATGTCGCGCGCAGCGAGCACCGGCCGTTCAGCCACGTCAAGGCGCTGGCGCCGTTTTTTGAGTTGCGCGTGCCGGTCGGCGGCGACACCTTCACGGTCAACGCCGGCCGCGTCGGCCTCAAGCCCGACCCGACGACCGGCGAGCTCTACCTCGACGAGCACGGCCCGAGCCTGCGNGCGATCTACGACCTGGGCGACCCGGCGCAGTCGCGCTACATGTTCAGCAGCGGGCAGAGCGGGATCGCGTTCTCGCCGCTGTACCGGCGCTTCGTCCAGCCCTGGGCCGACGTGCACTACCGGCCGCTCTGGGCAAGCGGACCACCGGCCCAGACGCTGGTAATCAGGCCGAAGTAGGCCAGGGCGGCCGGCGCCGCCCGCGCCTCACACCGCGCCGTGCGTGGCCTTGCGTTCGGCGGTGTAGGTCCACCAGGGCCGAGGCTCGGCGCCGCCCATGAAGTCGACCGCGGCGATGAAGGTGTCGAGCACACAGGGATCCTGGCGCTTGCCCGTGTGCGCGCATAGCGCCTGGTAGAGCGCGAACGCGTCGCGCCCGGCAAGCTCTCGCGGATGCTCAATGCCGAGCTGGCGCAGGTCGGCGGCTAGCGCCGGGCCGATGTTGGGCAGTTGCTCGAGACGTTCGCACTCGCCGGCGTGGCGTGCCTTGCGCGGCTCGAGCGCCTTCGGCGGGCGCATTGCGGTGGGTGGAGCGAGGCGGACCATGTTCACATCAGCATCGTGTTGCGGATCAGCCCGACGGCGATGCCTTCGAGCTCAAAGTCGGCACCCTCGGGCACGACGAGGGTCTTGAAGTCAGGGTTCTCGGGGATCAGCTCGATGCCGGCCTTGGTCCGGCGCAGGCGCTTGACGGTGACGTCGTCGCCCAGGCGCGCGACGACGATCTGGCCGTTCTTCGCATCCTTGGCCTTCTGCACCGCAAGCAGGTCGCCGTCCATGATGCCGGCGTCGCGCATGCTCATGCCGCGCACCTTGAGAAGGTAATCGGGCTTGCGCGGGAACAGCGAGGCCTCCATCAGGTAGCTCTGGTCGATGTGCTCTTGGGCCAGGATCGGGCTGCCCGCGGCGACGCGGCCGACCAACGGCAGCGTCAGCTGGGCCAGGCTGGGCAGCGGCAGCATGAACTGCTTGCCGTACTGCGACAGCCGGGCCTCGTTCAGCGCGCGCAATGTGTCAGACTTCAGCCGGATGCCGCGCGAGGTACCGCCCACGAGTTCGATCACGCCCTTGCGGGCCAGCGCCTGCAGGTGCTCCTCGGCCGCGTTGGCCGACTTGAAGCCCAGCTCGGCGGCAATCTCGGCCCGCGTCGGTGGTGCGCCGGTGCGTTCGATCGCGCTTTGAACCAGGTCGAGCACCTGTTGCTGACGCGGGGTGAGTTTGGGGCTGTCTTCCATTCGGTCCCTGGTGTCCATGCGGTCGCTCCATCGGCTGTGAATTCATCCAGCCTGCTGTATTTTCATCCAGAACCCCTTTCCATGCCAAGCTCAAGCTGCATCACTGTCGTCCTCGGCACCGGCGGCACGATCGCTGGCACCGCCGCGCGCGCGGAGGAGAACCTCGCCTACCGTGCGGCGCAGCTCGGCGTCGACGACCTCGTTGCCGCGCTGCCGGCGCTCGCCGGCGTGGCGCTCGAAGCCCAGCAGCTGGCGCAGATCGACAGCAAGGACATGTCGCATGCGGTCTGGCAGCGCCTGGTTCGTGCGGTCGCGGCGCAACTGGCACGACCCGCGGTGAGTGGCGTCGTCGTCACCCATGGCACCGACACGCTCGAGGAGACGGCCTACCTCCTGCACCGGCTGCTCGCCCCGGCCAAGCCGGTGGTGCTGACCGCGGCCATGCGGCCGGCGACCTCGCTCCAGGCCGACGGGCCGCAGAACCTGGCCGACGCGGTGATGGTGGCGCGCACGCCGGGCGCACGCGGCGTGCTCGCGGTGATCGGCGGCCGCGTGTTCGGTGCCGACGGGTTGCGCAAGGCCGACGCCTGGCGTCTGGACGCCTTCGACGGGCTGCAGGTCGGCGTGGTCGAGGGCGGCCGCTGGCGCCAGAGCTGCGCCTGGCCGGCCGCCGACGGGCTGGGGCCTTCGATCGTCGAGCTCGATCCCGAGATCTGGCCGCGCGTGGCCTGGGTCAGCAGCCATGCCGGCTTCGATGGCGCGCAGGTCGACGCGTTGGTGGCGGCTGGTTTCGACGGCCTGCTCGTGGCCGGCACCGGCAACGGCAGCCTGCACGCCGGGCTAGAGGCCGCGCTGGAGCGCGCGCGCGCGGCCGGCGTCGCGGTGCGCGTCACGACCCGCTGCGCGAGCGGCCGCGTTGTCGGCGCGCCCGAGCCGCAGCCAGTCGGCGCGGCGCAGGCCCGCGTGGCCTTGCTGCTGGAGCTGCTCGCGCGGCGCGTCGCCGCAAGGAGCTAGGCAGGTCGGCGCAGGCGTTCGACGCCGAGTCCGGCCAGGTCCAGCGGCGCGTTTCGGCCCGACAGCTGCTCGGCGAGCACGCGCGCCGAACCGCAGGCCATCGCCCAGCCGCTCGCGCCATGGCCGACGTTGAGCCAGATGCCGGGGGCACCGCTCGCGCCGAGCACCGGCGGGCCATCTGGCAACATCGGCCGCGCGCCCTTCCAGGGCTGCGCCTTGGCGACAACCGCGGCGCCCGGGTACCAGTCGTCGAGCACGCGGTACAGCGTGGCGAGCGCGGCCGCGTCGTGGCGCTGCGGCGAACCACCGAATTCGGCGCTGCCGGCGACGCGAACGCGCTGGCCCAGGCGCGAGACGGCAACCTTGAAGCGTTCGTCCATCAGCGCGCCGCGCGGGCCGGGGTCGGGGTGGCCGTCGTTGTGACGCAGCGGCGCGGTGATCGAATAGCCGTGCACCGCGGCTAGCGGAAGCTTCAGGCCGAGCGGCGCGAGAAGCGCGTTTGACTCGACGCCGCTGCAAACCACGACGGCGTCGAAGTGCTCCTCGCCGCGGTTGGTGACAACGGTCGGCTGCGTGCCCGGGCCGATGCGGTGCACGGTCGCGTCGAAGCGGAAGTTCGCACCCAGCCGCTGTGCCTGGGCCTTCAGCAGCTGCGCGAACTGGCGGCAATTGCCGACGCCATCGGTGGGCAGATGGATCGCGGCGCGCAGCGCAGTGGCGGGATTCAGCGCCGGCTCGACGCGACGCGCGCGCTCGGCGTCGAGCAGCTCGAAGCGCAGCCCGAGTTCGGCGAGCAGCTTCAGGCCGGGGCGCGCGAGCGCGAGTTCGCGGTCGCCGCGCAGCAGCACCAGGTAGCCGGCTTGCTGCTCGTAGTCCAGCCGCAGTGATTGGGTCAGCTCGAGCAGGCGCGCGCGGCTGAACTGCGCGAGCCGGATCATCGCGGCGCGGTTGCCTGCATGAACAGCCGGTCGGCAGGCCCGCCACCAGCGCCAGAGCCAGGGCAGCTCGCGCAGGGCCGCCAGGCCGTGTACGCGCACTGCGGCATCGCGGTCGAACAGTTGGCGCATCACCTTCCATGGCATGCCCGGCGCCGCCCATGGAGTGACGTAACCGGGCGCGACGACGCCGGCATTGGCGAAGCTGGCCTCCGACGCGACGCCGGCGCGACGCTCGAGCACGCTGACCTCGTGGCCTTCAGCGGCGAGCTCGTAGGCACTGGTAACGCCGACGATGCCGGCGCCGATCACGGCAACGCGCAAGGCCTCAGTCCTCCGTCGCGGCCAGCGCCTGCTCGATCTCCAGCGAGGCGCCGAGCACCGCGTCGTCCCGCAGCCGCGGTGCCCAGACCATCAGCCCGACCGGCAACTCGCCGGCGGCCTGGCAGGGNAGCGACAGCGCGCAGCCGTCGAGGAAATTCACCGCCGCGGTGTTGCGCAGCAGGCTGGCGTTGACGGCGAAGAAGGCGGCATCGTCGGCCTGCAGCGGCGCGAGCGGCGGCGCGATCAGCGGCACGGTCGGCGACAACGCGGCGTCGAAGCCCTGCAGCCGGACTTCGACGCGCGCGATCCAGTCGCGGCGCGCGTGGCCGAGCTCGATGTAGTCGGCAGCGCTCATCGCCTCGCCGCGCCGGATGCGCAGTGCGACCCGCGGGTCGTAGCGCTCGCCGCGGCGCGCGAGCAGCTCGCGGTGCCAGGCCCAGGACTCGGCGGCCGAGAAGCCGCCCTGGGCGTTGATCGTGGCCAGCTCGGCCAGCTCGGGCAGCTCGATCTCGTGCAACTGCGCGCCGGCCTGGCGCAGCGCTGCCAGCGCACGCTCGAAGGCCGTCGCGACCGGCGCGTCGAGGCTGTCTAGCATCAGCGTACGCGGCACCGCCATGCGCAGCGACGCGAGCGGCCGGCCAGGCAGACGCACGCGGCGCGCGCCGAGCACCTCGTGCAGCAGCACCGCGTCGCGCACCGAGCGCGTNATCGCGCAAGCGGTGTCGAGCGTGGACGACAGCGGGATGCAGCCTTCGAGCGGTGTCAGCGACTGCGTGTTCTTGAAGCCGACCAGGCCCTGGAGCGCGGCCGGGATCCGGATCGAGCCGCCGGTGTCCGAGCCGAGCGCGGCCCAGGCCGCGCCGGCCGCGACCGATGTCGCGCCGCCAGAGGTGGAGCCGCCGGGCACGCGCGGCGTCGAGTCCAGTGGCGCGCAGCCGGCATTCACTGGCGTGCCGTGGTGCGGGTTGATGCCGACGCCGGAGAACGCGAACTCGGACAGGTTGGTGTGGCCGATCAACACGGCACCGGCCTGTCGCAGCCGCGCCACCGCCGCGCAGTCGGCGCCGGCGATAGGCGCGTCGGCGAGCGCGGCCGAGGCGGCCGTGGTCGGGAAGCCGGCGACCTTGAACAAGTCCTTCACCGAGACTGCCAGTCCCGCCAGGGGCGGTAGCGGTGCGCCAGCCGAATGCAGCGAGTCGGCGGCGTCGGCGGCGGCGAGTGCCTGCGCGTCGAAGCGACGGATGAACGCGTTTGCGGCCAGTGGTGCTGCGGCGGCGGCGAGGGACTCGTTGAGCAGCGCGCGTGCGCTCGACGCGCCGGCCAGCAGTCGGGCGCGGGCCTCGATCAGGTCGGGGGCGCCGCGGCGGGTTAGAATCATCGGGTTTGTCTCGGGGTGGGTGCCGTCAGGAACCGAACCCGAGGCGAGCAAATCGCGAACCCGGCCCCTGAGGTGTCGCTGTCGGCCGTGGGCTTGAACCCACGTCATCCGCCAGTCGATGAAGCGCCGGGATTCTAGACCCAACCTTCGGAGTTTCCATGACTGTCTCCATGCGTGAAATGCTTGAAGCGGGTGTCCATTTCGGCCACCAGACGCGCTTCTGGAATCCCAAGATGGCACCGTACATCTACGGCCATCGCAACAAGATCCACATCATCAACCTCGAGAAGACGCAGCCGCTCTTCAACGACGCGATGAAGTTCGTGCGCCAGCTCTCGGCGCGCCGCGGCACGATCCTGATGATCGGCACCAAGCGCCAGGCGCGCGAGGTGATCGCGATGGAAGCGCAGCGCTGTGGCATGCCTTACGTCGATCAGCGCTGGCTCGGCGGCATGATGACCAACTTCAAGACCGTCAAGGGTTCGTTGAAGAAGCTCAAGGACATGCAAGCGACCAAGGACGCCGGCATGGAGCAGATGATCAAGAAGGAAGCGCTGCTGTTCGACCGCGACCTCGTCAAGCTCGAGAAGGACATCGGCGGCATCCAGGACATGAACGCGCTGCCCGACGCGATGTTCGTGATCGACGTCGGCTACCACAAGATCGCGGTCGCCGAGGCCAAGAAGCTGGGCATCCCGGTCGTCGGCATCGTCGACACCAACCACTCGCCGGTGGGCATCGACTACGTGATCCCCGGCAATGACGACTCGGCCAAGGCGGTGGCGTTGTATGCGCGCGCGGTCGCCGACGCGGTACTCGAAGGCAAGGCCAGCGCGACCAACGAGGTCGTTCAGGCGGCGGCCGGCGGCGACGAGTTCGTCGAGGTGCGCGAAGAAGCCTGATCGGGCGGCGGGGCCGCGATGGCCCCGCAATGCTGCTCGAGTCCGCCGGGGCGCAGCGCGCTGCGGCGGGTTTTGCTGTTGAATGGAGAAACACTGATGCCCGCAATCACTGCAAGCATGGTCGCCGAGCTGCGCGCGAAGACCGACGCGCCGATGATGGAATGCAAGAAGGCCCTCACCGAGGCCGACGGTGACGCCTCGCGCGCCGAGGAGATCCTGCGCGTCAAGCTCGGCAACAAGGCCGGCAAGGCGGCGTCGCGCGTGACCGCCGAAGGCGTGATCACCGCTGCCGTCGACGCCAGCACCGGCGCGCTGGTCGAGGTCAACTGCGAGACCGACTTCGTCTCGAAGAACGACTCGTTCCTGGCCTTCACGAAGTCGCTCGCGGCGCTGGTGGCCCGGCACGATCCGACCGACGTGGCCGCATTGTCGGCGCTACCGCTGGCGCAAGACGGTTTCGGCCCGACGGTCGAGGACGTGCGCAAGGGGCTGATCGGCAAGATCGGCGAGAACCTGGCGATCCGCCGCTTCAAGCGCTACGCGGGCGGCGGCAAGCTCGCGAGCTACCTGCACGGCACGCGCATCGGCGTGATCGTGGAGTTCAGCGGCGACGAGGTCGCAGCCAAGGACGTCGCGATGCACGTCGCGGCGATGAAGCCCAAGGCGCTCGCCACGGCCGACGTGCCGGCCGCGCTGATCGAGGTCGAGCGCCGCATCGCCGCCGANAAGGCCGCCGAGGATGCCGCCGCAGCGGTCGCTGCGGGCAAGCCCGCGCAGTCGNCCGAGATCGTTGCCAAGCGCGTCGAGGGCTCGGTGCAGAAGTTCCTGAAGGAAGTCTCGCTGCTGAACCAGCCGTTCGTGAAGAACGACAAGCAGACCGTCGAGCAGATGCTCAAGGAGCGTGCGACCCAGGTGAAGGGNTTCACGCTGTACGTGGTGGGCGAAGGCATCGAGAAGAAGGTCGACGACTTCGCGGCCGAGGTCGCCGCCCAGGTCGCGGCTGCCAAGGGGCAATAGGCGCCGAACGGGGCGCCCGGGACGCCGGGCGCCCCNGCGGTCGCCCTTACACTCACGCACTGCACTCCAGAGGGTTGTTCCGCATGCCGGCATACAAGCGCATCCTGCTCAAGCTGTCGGGCGAGGCGCTGATGGGCGACGATGCCTACGGCATCAACCGCGCCACCATCGTGCGCATGGTGCGCGAGATCCAGGAGATCACGCAGCTCGGCTGCGAGGTGGCAGTCGTGATCGGTGGCGGCAACATCTTCCGCGGCGTTGCCGGCGGCTCNGTCGGCATGGACCGAGCCACCGCCGACTACATGGGCATGCTCGCGACGGTGATGAATTCGCTCGCGCTCGCCGACACGATGCGCCAGGAAGGCATGACCGCACGGGTGATGTCGGCGATCAGCATCGAGCAGGTCGTCGAGCCCTACGTGCGGCCAAAGGCGCTGCAGTACCTGGAAGAGGGCAAGGTCGTCGTGTTCGCCGCCGGTACCGGCAACCCTTTCTTCACCACCGACACGGCGGCGGCNCTGCGCGGCGCGGAGATCGGCGCCGAGGTGGTGCTGAAGGCGACCAAGGTCGACGGCGTCTACAGCGCCGACCCGAACAAGGACCCGAGCGCGACGCGCTACGCGCGCATCGGCTTCGACGAGGCGATCGCGAAGAACCTGCAGGTGATGGACGCGGCGGCCTTTGCGCTGTGCCGCGACCAGAAGCTGCCGATACGGGTGTTCAGCATCTTCAAGCCGGGCGCGCTGCGCCGGGTGGTGCTGGGCGAGGACGAAGGCACGCTGGTGCATGTTTGACGGGAGTGCAGACCTTCCATGACGATCGATGACATCAAGAAGACCGCGGCCGAGAAGATGGCCAAGTCGGTCGAGGCTTTCAAGAACGAGCTGCACAAGATCCGCACCGGCCGTGCGCACCCGGGCCTGCTCGATCAGGTGCATGTCGACTACTACGGTTCGATGGTGCCGATAAGCCAGGTCGCCAACGTGACGCTGCTCGACGCGCGCACGATCAGCGTCCAGCCCTGGGAGAAGGGCATGGGCGCGAAGATCGAGAAGGCGATCCGCGAGTCGGACCTGGGCCTGAACCCGGCCTCGCAGGGCGACCTGCTGCGCGTGCCGATGCCCGCGCTCACCGAGGAACGGCGCCGCGAGCTGACGAAGGTCGTGCGCCATGCCGGCGAGGAGGCGCGGATCGCGGTGCGCAGCGTGCGCCGCGACGGCAACGACCACCTGAAGAAGCTGCTCAAGGACAAGCTCGCGACCGAGGACGACGAGCGCCGCGCGCAGGACGAGATCCAGCGCCTGACCGACCGNACGATCGCCGAGATCGACCGGCTGGTGGCTGCGAAGGAAGCCGAAGTGATGGCGGTCTGACCGGGCGCGCCACGATGTCGCAAAACCCCCCAAGCGCGAACCCGGCCGTGCCGCGCCATGTCGCGGTGGTGATGGACGGCAACGGCCGCTGGGCGCGCCAGCGCTACATGCCGCGCTTCTTCGGCCACAAGCAGGGTGTCGACGCGCTCGTGCGCGCGGTCGACACCTTCGCCGCGCGCGGCGTCGAATACCTNACCGTGTTCGCGTTCTCGTCCGAGAACTGGAAGCGGCCGTCCGAGGAGGTATCGGGCCTGATGGGCCTGGTGCTGGTCGCNGTGTCCAAGTACCTCACCAAGATGGCCGGCGACGGCGTGCGCATCCGCATCATCGGCGACCGCTCGGCGGTTTCGGACAAGCTGCGTCAGGCCTGGGAGCATGCCGAGACGCTGACGCAGAACAACACGCGCATCACGCTATCGGTGGCCTTCAACTACGGTGGCCGCTGGGACGTGGTGCAGGCTTGCCGGCAGGCGCTGGCCGAAGGCGTCACGCCCGAGACGTTCGACGAGGCGTGGCTGTCGCGCCGCATGGCCTTGGCGTTCGCGCCCGACCCCGACCTCTTCGTCCGCACCGGCGGCGAAATGCGGATGAGCAACTTCCTGCTCTGGCAGGCCGCGTATTCCGAGCTCTACTTCACCGAATGCCTGTGGCCCGACTTCGGCGAGGCCGAGATCGACGCCGCGCTCGCCGCCTTCGCGCAGCGCGACCGGCGCTTTGGCGGCCTGCGCGCGACCGAGGCCGTGCCCGCGGGCATCTGAGATGCTGCGGACGCGCGTCGCCACTGCCGTCGTGCTGCTCCTCGTGATGATCGCCGCGTTGCGCGCGTCGGGACCGGCGCCGTTCGAGTTGCTGACGCTGGTGCTGATCGCTGCGGCCGGCTGGGAGTGGGGGCGACTGAACCAGGCCGCGGGCTGGCGCGCGGTCGCGCTGGCCTCCGTGCTCGCCGGCGCGTGTGCGCTTACGCTCGCCGCCGGTTGGACCGCGCAGGCGCCGCGCGTAGCCTGGTGGTTGGCCACCGCGTTGTGGCTGGCCGGCGGCGCGGTCGCGCTGCACGGTGGCCCCGCCGCCTGGCCGCATCTGCCGCGCGCCTCGCGCTGGCTGATCGGGCTCGTCGGGCTCTGGGCGGCCTGGCTCGCGATCAGTCACGCGCGCGTGGTCGGCATCAACTTCATGCTCTCGGTCTTCTGCCTGGTCTGGATCGCCGACATCGCGGCCTACTTCGGCGGCCGCGCGTTCGGCCGGCGCAAGCTCGCGCCGTCCATCAGCCCGGGCAAGAGCTGGGAGGGCGTGTTCAGCGGCATGGCAGGCGTGCTCGTGCTCGCCGCCGTCTGGACCGAGGTGGACCGCCGCTTCGGCGTCGACGGCGCCAGCCTCTACACCCGGNTCGTGCAAAGCCTGGGTTGGGCGGGCAGCGCGGTCGCACTGCTCGCGCTCGCCGCGATGAGCGTNGTCGGCGACCTCGTCGAGTCGCTCGTCAAGCGCGCTGCCGGCGTGAAGGACAGCAGCCGGCTGCTCCCGGGGCATGGCGGCGTGCTCGACCGCGTCGACGCGCTGCTGCCGGTGTTCCCGATCGCGCTCGCCTTGGTGGGTTGGCGATGACGCGCCGCCAGCGCCTCGTGATCCTCGGCTCGACCGGCTCGATCGGCACCGGCACGATCGACGTCGTCGCGCGCCATCCGGAGCGCTTCGAGGTCGTCGGCCTGAGCGCGTTCCACCGCGTCGACGAACTCGCAGCGCAATGCCGCCACTTGCGCCCGCGCGTCGCGGTCGTGCCCGACGAGGCACGGGCGCAGGCACTGCGCGGGGCGATCGCGGGCGTGACGACCGAGGTCCGCGTCGGCGCCGACGCGCTGTGCGAGATGGCTGCCGCGCCCGAGGTCGACAGCGTGATGGCGGCGATCGTCGGCGCTGCCGGTCTGCGCCCCTGCATGGCCGCGGCGCGCGCCGGCAAGCGGCTGCTGCTCGCGAACAAGGAGGCGCTGGTCGTCGGCGGCGCACTGTTCATGCAGGCGGTGGGCGAAGGCGGCGCGACGCTGCTGCCGATCGACAGCGAGCATTCGGCGATCTTCCAGTGCCTGCCCGAGGACCGCGCCACCTGGGACCAGCGCATCGACCATCTCGTGCTCACCGCCAGCGGCGGGCCGTTCCGTACGCGCGATCCGGCCACGCTGCACGAGGTGACGCCCGAGCAGGCGGTCGCGCACCCGAACTGGGTGATGGGCCGGAAGATCTCGGTCGACTCGGCGACGATGATGAACAAGGCGCTCGAGGTGATCGAGGCGCATTGGCTGTTCGGCCTCGCGCCCGAGCGCATCCGCGTCGTGCTGCACCCGCAGAGCATCATCCATTCGATGGTCGTCTGCCGCGACGGGTCGGTGCTCGCGCAGCTCGGCACGCCCGACATGCGCGTGCCGATCGCCTACGGGCTGTCGTTCCCCGAGCGCATCGAATCCGGAGCGCCGCGGCTCGACTTTGCGACGCTGTCGGCGCTGACCTTCGAGGCCCCAGACGCACGTCGCTTCCCGGGCCTGCAGTTGGCCTGGGACGCGCTGCGCGCGCCGGCCGGCAGCACCGCGGTGCTGAATGCGGCGAACGAGGTCGCGGTCGCGGCGTTCCTCGAGCGCCGCATCGCGTTCACTGCGATCCACACCGTCAACGCGCACACCGTCGAGTCGCTTGCCGGGCGCCTGGGTGCGGTGACTGACGTCGATGCGCTGCTCGCGCTCGACGCGTGCGCGCGCGCCGAGGCCGAGCGTCGGATTCGGGAGCTGAGGCCATGATCGTCACCGTGCTCGCCTTCGTGCTCACGCTCGGCGTGCTGATCGTCGTCCACGAGTACGGCCACTACCGTGTCGCGGTGGCCTGCGGCGTCAAGGTGCTGCGCTTCTCGGTCGGCTTCGGACGTGTGCTCTGGCGCCGCCAGCGCACGCCCGATTCGACCGAGTTCACCGTCTGTGCGCTGCCTCTGGGCGGCTACGTGCGCATGCTCGACGAGCGCGAGGCGCCGGTCGCGCCCGACGAGTTGCGTCACGCCTTCAATCGCCGCCCGCTGGCCGCGCGCGCGGCGATCGTCGTCGCCGGGCCGCTGGCCAACCTGCTGCTCGCGGTGCTGCTCTACGCGGCGGCGCACTGGATCGGCATCAACGAGCCCAAGGCGGTGCTGAGCGCGCCGCCCGCGGGCAGTCTGGCCGCGAGTGCCGGCCTGCGCGCCGGCGACTGGGTGCGCGCCTATTCGAGCGACGGCCAGGACTGGTCCGACCTGCGCTCGATGAGCGAGCTGCGCTGGCAGGTCACGCAGGCCGCGCTGCACGGCCAGGTGCTCGGGCTGCAGGTCGACGACCGCGACGGACAGGGTTCGCACACCGTGTCGCTCGACCTGTCGGGGTTGCCCGCGCGCGAGGTCGATGCGGCGCTGATGAAGACGATCGGGCTGGGCGCGCCGTTCAGCGAGCCTCGGCTGGGCGAGGTGCGGGCGGGCGGCCCGGCCGCGGCCGCCGGGCTGCGCGCCGGCGACGAGGTGCTGTCGGTCGACGGCGCCGCGGTGCCCGACGCGCGCAGCCTGGTCGAGCGCATCCGCGCCGCGGTGCGCGGCGACGCCGGCGTGCCGATGCGCTGGGTCGTTGAGCGCGGCCGCGAGCGCCGCACGCTGACGGTCGTGCCACGCCTGCTGAAGGACGGTGACCAGCGCATCGGGCGCATCGATGCCGTGGTCGGCCAGGCGCCGGCGATGACGCTCGTGCGGCTGGGGCCGATCGAAGGCCTGGTGCAGGGCGCGCGCCGCACCTGGGAGGTCTCGTCGCTGACCGTGCGCATGCTCGGGCGCATGCTCACCGGCCAGGCCTCGCTGAAGAACCTGAGCGGACCGTTGACGATCGCCGACTATGCCGGCCGGTCGGTTCAGCACGGGCTCGCCGACTACCTCGGTTTCCTCGCGCTGGTCAGCGTGAGTCTGGGCGTGCTCAACCTGATGCCGCTGCCGATGCTCGATGGCGGTCACCTGATGTATTACATTTTCGAGGCCGTCACCGGACGGCCCGTCTCGGACCTGTGGCTGGCGCGGCTGCAACGCGGCGGCTTCGCGCTGCTGCTGATGATGATGTCGGTCGCCCTCTACAACGACGTGGCCCGCTTGCTGGGCCTGCAGTGAACCCCTCCATGTCCCTTGCTTTTCCGACCGCTGCGCTGCGCGCGGCCGCCGTCCTGATCGTGTCCGCCGCGGCGCTGCCTTCCGCCCATGCCGTGACGCCCTTCGTGCTGAAGGACATCCGGATCGAGGGCCTGCAGCGCACCGACCCCGGCACGGTATTCGCCGCGCTGCCGTTTCGCATCGGCGACACCTACACCGACGACAAGGGCTCGGCGGCGCTGCGCGCGCTGTTCGCGACCGGCCTGTTCAAGGACGTGCGCATCGAGATCGACGGCCAGGCCGCGGTGATCGTCGTCGAGGAGCGCTCGATCATCGCGGCGGTCAACTTCGCCGGCCTGAAGGAGTTCGACAAGGAGCCGCTGCTCAAGTCGCTGAAGGACGCCGGNATCGGCGAGGGCCTGCCGTTCGACAAGGCGCTGATNGACCGCGCCGAGCAGGAGATCAAGCGCCAGTACCTGTCGCGCAGCCTGTACGGTGCCGAGGTCGTGACGACGATCACGCCGCTCGAACGCAACCGCGTCAACGTCACGTTCACGATGAACGAGGGCGAGGCGGCGAAGATCGCGTCGATCCACATCGTTGGTGCGAAGGTTTTCTCCGAGTCGACGCTGCTCGGCCTGTTCCAGCTCACGCCGAGCGGTTGGATGACCTGGTACACCAAGTCCGACCGCTACTCGCGCAGCAAGCTCAATGCCGACCTCGAGACACTGCGCGCGTACTACTTGAACCGGGGCTACCTCGAGTTCGCCGTCGAATCGACACAGGTCACGATCTCGCCGGACAAGCAGCACATCACGATCAACATCTCGATCCGCGAGGGCCAGCCCTATACCGTCACCGCGGTCCGGCTCGAAGGCAACTACCTGGGCAAGGACGACGAGTTCAAGTCGCTCGTCACGGTCAAGCCGGGCGCCGCCTACGACGGCGACGCGGTCTCGGTCACCGCGAAGCGCTTCGGCGACCTGTTTGCCGAGTACGGCTACGCGTTCGCGCGCGTCGAACCGCGGCCCGAGATCGACCGCGCGACCGGTCGCGTTGTCGTCGTCTTCAGCGCCGATCCGCAGCGCCGCGTTTACGTGCGCCGGATCGAGATCGCAGGCAACACGCGCACGCGCGACGAGGTCGTTCGGCGCGAATTCCGCCAGCTCGAGGCTTCGTGGTACGACGGCAAGCTGATCAAGCTCTCGCGCGACCGTGTCGACCGCCTGGGTTACTTCAAGGACGTCACCGTCGACACGAACGAAGTGCCGGGCTCGCCCGACCAGGTCGATCTCGTCGTCCACGTCGAGGAGAAGCCAACCGGCAACTTGATGGTCGGTGCTGGTTATTCGAACGCCGAGAAGCTGTCACTGACGGCGTCGATCCAGCAGGACAACGTGTTCGGCTCGGGCAACTACCTGGGCTTTCAGATCAACACCAGCAAGAGCCAGCGTTCGCTGGTGGTGAGCCAGATCGACCCGTACTTCACCGTCGACGGCATCTCGCGCGCGATCGACCTTTACTACCGCACGAGCCGGCCGTACAACGCACTTGGCGACACGTACCAACTCTCGACCCCAGGTGCGTCCATCCGCTTCGGCGTGCCGTTCTCCGAGTACGACACGGTCTTCTTCGGCATCGGCGCAGAGTCGACGCGGATCAGCGCGACGACCGGCATCCCGCTGAGCTATTTGAACTACCGCGCGCTCTACGGCGAAACCAGCTACTCGGTACCGCTCACGCTGGGCTGGCAACGCGACGGCCGCGACAGTTCGCTGGCGCCCACGCGCGGCAGCTACAAGCGCGTCAACGTCGAATGGGGTGCGCTCGGCGACGTGCGCTACATGCGCACCAACCTGCAATTCCAGCAGTACTGGCCGCTGCCGCTGCGCATGTCACTGGGATTCAACTCCGAGATCGGCGTCGGCACCGGGCTGGGCGGCAAGCCGTTCCCGGTGTTCAAGAACTTCTACGGCGGCGGCCTCGGCACGGTGCGCGTGTTCGAGCAGAGCTCGCTCGGCCTGGTCGATCCGACCGGGGCCTACATCGGCGGCTCGAAGCGGCTCAACATCAACACCGAGCTTTACTTCCCGGTGCCCGGCACCGGCAACGACAAGTCGCTGCGCATCTTCGCGTTCGCCGACGCCGGCAACGTCTGGGGCGACACCGAGAAGGTCGAGCTGAGCACGCTGCGCGCGTCGGCCGGTCTCGGGCTGAGCTGGATCTCGCCGGTCGGCCCCCTCAAGCTGAGCTACGGCGTGCCGCTGCGCGCGCAGCCCAACGATAGAATCCAGAAATTCCAATTCCAGATCGGGACCGCGTTCTGATGAAGATGCCGCGCATGAAGTCGCTCGCCGTCATGGCGGCGATGCTGGTACTGGTTCCGGTCGCGATGGCGCAGGAGCTGAAGATTGGCTACGTCAACAGCGAACGCGTGCTGCGCGAGGCGCTGCCGGCGAAGGCCGCACAGGCCAAGCTTGAGGCCGAGTTCAGCAAGCGCGAGAAGGAACTCGCGGACCAGTCGGCGCAGCTGAAGGCCGCGGCCGACAAGCTGGACAAGGATTCGCCCGCGCTGTCCGAGGCCGAGCGCACGCGCCGCCAGCGCGACTTGGTCGAGCAGGATCGCGACCTGCAGAGGAAGCGCCGCGAGTTCCAGGAAGACTTGAACCAGCGCCGCAACGAGGAACTCGCCGGCATCGTCGAACGCGCCAACCGCGTGATCAAGCAGATCTTCGACAAGGAAAAGTACGACGTCATCCTGCAGGAGGTCGTCTTCGCCAGTCCGCGCGTCGACATCACCGACAAGGTGATCCAGGCCCTCAACACGCCCGGCGCCGGCGCGGCCACCGCCCCGGGCAAGTGACCGCGCGGCGGTGCTGGTCCGCCTCGGCGAGCTCGCGACGCTGCTCGGCGGCGAGCTGATTGGCGACCCCGAGCAGAGCGTCGAGCGCATTGGTACGCTTGAAGCGGCGACGCCGACGACGATCGCTTTCCTCGCCCACCCGCGCTACCAATCGCAGCTGGCCGCCTCGGCCGCCGCCTGTGTGATCGTCGCCCCGGCCCTGCGCGACGCTGCGGCCGCACGCGGCGCCGCCATCGTCTGTGTCGATCCCTACCTTGCGTTTGCGCGCCTGACCCAATGGTGGGCAGCGCGTACGCGCCCNGCGCTGGCGCCGGGCATCCACTCGGGCGCGGTGGTCGAGCCCGGAGCCGTGATCCACGCCTCGGCCAGTGTGGGCGCGCTNGCCTTCGTCGGCGCCGGTGCGCGCATCGGGGCCGGCGCCGTCGTCTCGGCGCAGGCGCATGTCGGTGCCGGAGCCAGCGTCGGCGAAGCCAGCCTGCTCAAGCCGCGCGCGATGCTCGCCGACGGCTGCCGCATCGGCGCGCGCGCCATCGTCCACGGTGGCGCGGTGATCGGCGCCGACGGCTTCGGCTTCGCTCCGGATCATGGACGCTGGGAAAAGATCGAACAGCTCGGCGGCGTCGTCATCGGCGACGACGTCGAGATCGGCGCCAACACCTGCATTGACCGCGGTGCGCTCGACGACACCGTGATCGAGGACGGTGTCAAGCTCGACAACTTGGTGCAGATCGGCCACAACGTGCGCGTCGGCGCGCATTCGGCCTTCGCCGGCTGCGTGGGCGTCGCCGGCAGCGCGAAGATCGGCCGCCACTGCACCGCCGGCGGCGGCGCGATCATCCTGGGTCACCTCGAACTCGCGGACCACGTGCACATCACTGCGGCGACGGTGGTCACGCGCTCGATCCTCAAGCCCGGCCAGTACAGCGGACTGTTCCCCATCGATGACAATGCGTCCTGGGAGAAGAACGCCGCCACGCTGAAGCAGCTCTACACCTTGCGCGAGCGACTGCGGGCATTGGAGAAGAAGACATGACGACACCGCCCGTGCTGGACATCCACAGGATCCTGAAGAAGCTGCCGCACCGCTATCCGTTCCTGCTGGTCGACCGCGTGCTCGAACTGGAGAAGGACCAGCACATCGTTGCGCTGAAGAACGTCACCATCAACGAGCCATTCTTCAGCGGACACTTCCCGGCGCGACCGGTGATGCCCGGCGTGATGATGCTCGAGGCGCTGGCGCAGACTGCGGCGCTGCTGTCGTTCGAGTCGATGGGCAGCGAGCCGGGCGACGACATGGTGGTCTATTTCGTCGGCATCGACGGTGCGCGCTTCAAGCGGCCGGTCGAGCCGGGCGACCAGCTGATCCTCGAAGCCTGGATCGATCGCGTCAAGGCCGGCATCTTCAAGTACCGCACGCGCGCCAGCGTCGACGGCGAGACCGCGGTCGAAGCCGAGCTGATGTGCACGATGCGCCGGATCGCCTGAATCGTCCAGGGTCGGGGCAGCATGGCGAGCATCCATCCCACGGCGATAGTCGAACGCGGTGCCGAGCTCGACGCATCGGTCGGCGTTGGCGAATACAGCATCGTGCGAAGTGGCGTGTCGATCGGCGCCGGCACGACGATCGGCGCGCACTGCGTCATCGAAGGCCGCACGCGAATCGGGCGCGACAACCGCATATTCCAGTTCTGCTCTATCGGTGCCGTGCCGCAAGACAAGAAATACGCCGGCGAGCCCACCGAGCTGCACATCGGCGATCGCAACGTGATCCGCGAGTTCTGCACCTTCAATCTCGGCACGGCGCAGGACTCTACGGTCACACGGGTGGGCAACGACAACTGGATCATGGCGTACGTGCATCTGGCTCACGACGTCCAGCTTGGCAGCCACACCACGCTTGCGAACAACGCCACGCTGGCCGGGCATGTGCACATTGGCGACTGGGTCACGGTCGGTGGCCTGTCGGGCGTGCACCAGTTCGTGAAGGTCGGTGCCCACGCGTTCGTCGGCTTCTCGAGCGCTGTAACGCAAGACGTGCCGCCGTACATGATGGTCGACGGCAACCCGTTGGCCGTGCACGGCTTCAACATCGAAGGCCTGCGCCGGCGCGGCTTTTCGCGCGAGCGCGTCGCGCTCGTCAAGCAAATGCACCGGCTGCTCTATCGCGACGGGCTCACGCTGGCGCAGGCGCAACAAGCGATCGCGGCGCTGCGCGGCAGCGTCGACGGCGGCGACGCCGACATCGCGCTGCTGCTCGACTTCGTCGCGGCGTCGACGCGCGGCATTGCCCGTTAGCGCCCGACGATGCAACTGGCCATGGTCGCGGGCGAGGCGTCGGGCGACCTGCTCGCCACGCTGCTGCTCGGTGGCCTGCGCGAGCGCTGGCCGGCGCTGCAGGTGGCCGGCATCGGCGGCCAACGCATGCAGGCGGCGGGCTTCGAAGCCTGGTGGCCTAGCGACAAGCTCGCGGTGCGCGGCTACGTCGAGGTGCTTCGACACTACCGCGAGATCAAGGCGATCCGCGAGGCGCTCGCGGCGCGGCTGCTCGCCAACCCGCCGCGCGCCTTCATCGGTGTCGATGCGCCCGATTTCAACCTCGGCCTGGAAACCCGGCTGAAGGCCGCCGGATTGAAGACGATCCACTTCGTCTGCCCGTCGATCTGGGCCTGGCGCGGAGGGCGCGCGAACAAGCTCGCCGCGAGCTGCGACCACGTGCTGTGCCTGTTCCCGTTCGAGCCCGAACTGCTCCAGCGCCACGGCGTGGCGGCCAGCTATGTCGGGCATCCGCTTGCCGACGTGATCCCGATTGATCCGCCGCGCGGCGCCGCGCGGCGCGCGCTCGGATTGGGCGACGACGATGTCGTCGTCGCGCTGCTGCCGGGCAGCCGGCGCTCGGAGGTCGACGCCATCGCGCCCGCGTTCTTGCAGGCCGCCGTGCGGCTGCACCGCGCGCGGCCGGCGCTGCGCTTCGTGCTGCCGGTCGCGCCGGGGTTGCGCGGNCGGGTCGAGCCGCTGGTCGCGGCACACGCGCGCGGCCTGCCGCTGCAAATGCTGGAGGGCCGCTCGCACGAGGCGCTCGCGGCCTGCGACGTGACGATGATCGCCAGCGGCACCGCGACGCTCGAGGCCGCGCTGTTCAAGCGACCGATGGTCATCGGCTACCGGATGGCCGCGCTGAGCTGGCAGCTGATGAAGCGCATGGCCTACCAGCCCTGGGTCGGGTTGCCCAACATCCTGTGCCGCGAGTTCGTCGTCCCCGAGCTGATCCAGGACCGGTGCGAGCCCGAGGCGCTGGCGCGCGCGGTGCTCGCCTGGCTTGCCGACGAAGCCGGCGTGCGCACGCTGCGCTCGCGATTCGACGACCTGCACCAACTGCTGCGCCGCGATACCGCGCGCCGCGCCACCGATGCGATCGCGCAAGTTCTCGCCGACGCCTGAGCAGCTGGGCCTGGGCTGGCACGCGCCGGGGCTGATGGCCGGCGTCGACGAGGCCGGCCGCGGGCCGCTCGCCGGCCCGGTAGTGGCTGCAGCGGTGATCCTGGACGAACTGCAGCCGATCGCCGGCCTGGGCGACTCGAAAACGATCGCACCGCGCCGGCGCGAACGTCTGTTCGACGAGATCCGCGCGAAGGCGCTGTGCGTCTCGATCGCCGAGGCCAGCGTCGAGGAGATCGATGCGCTCAACATCCTGCAGGCGACGCTGCTCGCGATGCGGCGTGCCGTCGAGGGCCTGCGTCTGGCGCCGCGCTACGTGCTCGTCGACGGCAACCGGCTGCCGGCGCTGAAGATGCCGGCCGCGGCGATCGTCAAAGGCGACGCCAAAGTCGCGGCGATCTCGGCCGCGTCGATCCTGGCCAAGGTGCAGCGCGACCGTCTGTGCCAGGCGCTGCACGAGCGCTGGCCGGAATATGGCTTCGACGGTCACAAGGGCTACCCGACCGCAGCCCATCTCGATGCCTTGCGCCGGCATGGTGTGTGCCCGGCGCACCGGCGCAGCTACGCCCCGGTGCGCGCGGTGCTGGAGCTGCGGTGAGCGACGAGCAGCGCATCCACTCGCGCGCCAACCCGCTGCTCGCGCGGCTGCGCCGGCTGGCGCAGGATCCGACCGCCTACCGCCGGATCGGCGTGGTGTGGCTCGAAGGCGACCATCTCTGCGCGGCGCTGCGCGCACGCGGCCTGCCGGCGCTACA
>JGI20214J51650_10000677_pt1 | contig 21326 bp, 17 predicted proteins | sample WetSurMetagenome_FD_51650 | JGI IMG/M metagenome (IMG submission 51650) | reverse complement strand
ATAAAGCAATAATCCCTGTATACCGGTCTTCATAAAAAGCAGTGAAAACAGGTTTCCTTACTTTTGAAATATCAGGTCTCATGTCACCATCCGAACCAGAATATCTGAATCTGTTACCAATTATCATCTGAATAATTGCAGCAACAAATACTGAGGATGCACTTATCAGAATAATATTATGCAAACCGAATCTAAATGAGATAAGGACAGGTATAGCATAACAAATTATAATGATGCCTGAAATCAATCCTGTGTCAGCAAGTTCCAACAATCTGTCACCTTGTCTTGATGTAAATAGCCTGCCTGTTGTTTTCCTGAATCCAAGTATTGCAAGAATATTCAAAGGTCCAAGCATAATAAATACAATGAATATCACCCATTCTGCAGGATTTAAAATAAGTGCAATCCAAAGAATAAGGGTAAATAATGTAACAAACAAAATGTTAGTTACCGTAAAATTCCTGAATTCCAACCTGGTATGAAACCTTGTATAAAGTGATGTAAGAATAATACCGGCTATTCCGGATAAAACATATCCTCTTGCCATCATTTTTTCATCAAATATTGCAAGAAAAAGGGAGTGTGCACTGATATCGAAGGCCCCGAAAAAAATTCCAAGAAAAACCGATTGTGCCAAAAGCAACAGGACTGTGGATTCTTTGTCGGATTCAATTCCAGGGAGAGAAAAAAAACTATCTCTCATATTTTCTGCATCATAAGTTAGAATACACTAAAATTAGTAATTAAATCTTTATAGAGAACCTGCAATGTGTTATTTGATCTATGATTAACATTTATTGATGATATATATCTAGATATTAATTATATAGATGTCATAACAATCATTTGTGGAATAAAAGTTCTCTGATAAGCCACTGGAAAAATACCAATCAAAGTTTTTACAAATTCTATGAAGTGTTTTCAATACCAACTCATGTGCAATGTAAAATATTTTCAATTGCCCTTAACATAATATTATTAACAATCGATACACATTACTTAACTTAATACCAGACTATAAGGATCATTTATCCAGTTTGCTTTTTACAATTGAATATAACAAATTAATATTAAGGTCCATTCCTTCAAAAGTTATATCAGCCCGGTTATAAAATTCTTCGCGGGAATCAAGCTTCTTTTCAATGTAGCTAAGTAATCCTTCATCGCTCAGGTCTTTTATTAATGGCCTTTCACCGGATGAATCAGATAGCCGGCTTTTCAATTGTCCTGGGGTAAGTTTAAGATAGAGTGTTAAGCCGGTTGCAAGCATATAATCCATATTTCCATCATGGCACGGGGCTCCTCCACCTGTAGATATAACAACATTTTTTTCGGAATCTAGACTTTTTAATATTTCTGTTTCGGTTTTGCGGAAATAATCCTCTCCATACCGGGAAAAAATTTCAGGAATTGTTTTTCCTGCTTTTTCTTCAATCTTAATATCCATGTCGGTAAATGACCAGCCAAGCAGGGAGGCAAGTTTTTTCCCTGCTGTTGACTTACCACTTCCCATAAATCCAATAATATATATACGGTTGTTATTGAGCATCATAACTCAAGCTTCATCTGTGCCGGATCTTCATGCGTTAATGGTGGAGGGGGCTCTTCATCCGACACTTCCTCTTTGGGTATCTCAACCTCCTTCTTAATTACAGGTTCGATTTCCTGTATATTCTCCACCATAAAACTTGTCAGCCTTTTTCCTTTGGCTTTATAGCTCTTGATTCCAATAAATTCAGAAACTTCAATTATTTCATTGTCCCTGTCCTTATGTTTACCTCCGAAGGATATTTCAAAACGTGGGTATTCTACTTCAGTGAGGCTGTAAAGTTTTGATTCAGGATCTTCATTGATAAAGCATTGTGGTTTCTCTGACTCTTCAATTGTGAAACGTTTTACATAATAAAACTTCTGTTCTGCATCCCAATAAACCGCAGAATAAACCTTACCTGGTCTGAATTTCTCAATAATAAGAATATTATCCTCAAAATGATTTGACAGATCGAAACCTGCGATTCTGAAAAAGCCGTTCTTAGTTATTGCCAGTATTTTGTCATCAGCACTGAACTCCCCGAGGAAAATTCCCCTCCCGTCAACATTCAGTCTGAAGACAGCATCATCAAACCAGATCTTTCTTCCTCCAAGTGTAGAGAGTCCCTTCTCCTTCAGGTTTATTTTATGCACTGCATTCTTTGTCAGGATGTTGCCCATAGAAGATTTTCCCTTGATGCTCATCTGTCCGAAATCGAACTCGAACATAAGTTTCTTAAGTCTTGCCTTTGGTTTATGATGAACGTTAATTACTTCTGCCTCACCATTCGGATTCGCACTCAGATAAACAATCTTTGAACCTGGAGTACCTCTTGTCAGATTATACTCCTTATCGCGTGTAAGGCCGGAAATCGCACATCGCTTTGCCAGTAATGGTCCGTCCTTCCCATCCTGATAAACTACATTATAAATAGTACGTTCATCATTTTTAAGAAAGATCTGGGCGTAAAGAATATCATTACCTACAAACACCTTATCGGCTACCTTTGTAATGAGATATACTCCATCCTTTCTGATAATTATAACGTCATCAATATCAGAGCAATCGCAGATAAATTCATCCTTCTTCAGACCAGTTCCAATAAATCCTTCTTTATAATTTATATAGAGCTTCGCATTATTGGCAACTACCTTTGTTGCTTCAATTGTATCAAAACTTCTGAGTTCAGTTTTCCTTTCCTTTCCTTTACCGTACTTTTTCTTTATCTGCCTGAAGTAGTTAATCGCAAATGGGATTAGGTTTTTCAGATGATTTTTAACCTCTTCTATCTCGGTTTCAATTCCTTTTATATGTTCGTCGGCTTTTTTTACATCGAATTTCGAGATTCTCTTGATCTTTATTTCAGTGAGCTGGATAATATCCTCTCTTGTTACCTCCCTGTACAATAGTTTTTTGAATGGCTCAAGGCCCTTGTCAATATCATTTATTACAGCTTCCCATGTTTCGCTCTCTTCAATGTCGCGGTAAATCTTTTCTTCAATGAATATCTTTTCAAGAGACGACATATGCCACCCTTCATGGAGTTCAGCAAGCCTTATTTCCAGTTCTGATTTAAGAAGTGCTACTGTTCTGTCCGCAGAATGCTTCAGGATGGAGCTTACCCCCATAAATGAGGGTTTGTCATCGACTATAACACAAGTATTGGGTGAAATTGAATATTCACAATCGGTAAGAGCGTAAAGTGCATCGATTGTCATATCAGGAGATACACCGGGAAGCAAATGAATTACAATTTCAACGTTCGCCGATGTATTGTCATCAATTTTTTTGATCTTGATTTTCCCTTTTTCGCTTGCCTTGATAATGGATTCTATCAGGGAGCTTGTAGTTTTTCCAAATGGGATCTCAGTAATTACAAGTTCCTTTTTATCAACTTTTTCGATCTTTGCTCTAACCTTTATTGCTCCCCCACGTTGCCCATCGTTATATTTTGAGACATCAACCATTCCACCTGTAGGAAAATCAGGATAAATGATGAAATCTTTTCCCTCGAGGTAATCAATTGATGCATCAATAAGTTCATTGAAATTATGAGGAAGTATTTTTGACGCCAGGCCGACTGCGATTCCCTCACCGCCCTGGGCCAGTAGCAATGGGAACTTTACAGGTAGTGTGACTGGTTCCTTGTTGCGCCCGTCATACGACAGTTTCCATTCTGTGGTCTTATGATTAAATACAACTTCGAGAGCAAATTTTGAAAGCCGGGATTCGATATACCTGGGAGCAGCGGCACCATCACCTGTCAGCAGGTTACCCCAGTTACCCTGCATATCTACAAGCAGTTCTTTCTGCCCAAGCTGTACAAGAGCATCCCCAATTGACGCATCACCATGAGGGTGGAATTGCATTGTATGTCCAATGATATTGGCTACTTTATTGTAACGTCCGTCATCCATTCTTTTCATTGAATGGAGTATACGGCGCTGCACCGGCTTGAGTCCATCGTGAAGGTGGGGTACTGCCCTTTCCAGAATGACATATGATGCATAATCAAGGAACCACTCCTGATACATGCCTGATAAAGCAGTCACAGAATGAAGAGCAGCCGGTCCGGATGGGCCTGTGGCATTGCTCTCTATATTGCTGATATCCAGTTCTTCTTTTTCCATAAATAAACCAGGACTCCCTTATGCTAATTCAGCGGTTTTTCCTCCTCAACTATATCTTCTTCAATTCTGAGATTACCAATTATAAAATCTTGTCTGTCAGGCGTATTTTTACCCATATAAAATTCGAGGAATCCGTCAACGGAGTCATTTTTTTTCATCCTTACAGGCTCAAGTCTCATATCTTTTCCGATGAAGTGGACGAATTCATCGGGCGATATCTCTCCGAGTCCCTTAAACCGGGTCATTTCGGGATTTGGACCTAATGCAGCTATCGCTTTTGCTTTTTCATCGGGAGAGTAACAATATCTTGTCTCTTTCTTATTCCTTACCCTGAAAAGCGGTGTCTGAAGAATATAAACATGTCCTTTTCTAACAAGATCGGGAAAGAACTGAAGGAAGAATGTAAGCAGAAGCAGCCTGATATGCATTCCATCAACGTCAGCATCTGTTGCCACAACAACATTATTATATCTGAGATTTTCTATCCCGTCTTCTATATTCAGAGCTGCCTGAAGAAGATTGAATTCCTCGTTCTCATATACAATCTTTTTCGTAAGGCCGTAGCAGTTAAGAGGTTTGCCACGCAAGCTGAAAACTGCCTGAGTCTCCACATTTCTCGATTTGGTTATCGAACCACTTGCCGAGTCACCCTCTGTTATGAAAAGTGTTGAATCAAGCTTGTTATTATCATTAGAATTATAATGAATCCTGCAATCCCTGAGCTTTTTATTATGAAGGTTGACTTTTTTTGCCCTGTCGCGTGCCAGCTTTTGAATCGATGATATGGCTTTTCGCTCCTTCTCCGAGTCTTGTATCTTTTTCAGTATGATCCTGGCTGTTTCAGGATTCCTGTGAAGATAATCATCTAACTGCTTCTTTATAAACTCACTTATAAAATTTCTAACCGATGGCCCTTCCGGACCCATATCTTTAGACCCCAGTTTAGTCTTTGTCTGCGATTCAAAAATCGGTTCTTCAACTTTAATACTTATAGCTGCAATTATTGAAGACCGGATGTCTGACGGATCATAATCTTTTTTATAGAAATCCCTGATTGTCTTGACAAGAGCTTCCCGGAAAGCGATCAAATGAGTTCCGCCCTGAGTAGTATTCTGACCATTTACAAAACTGTAATAGTCTTCTCCATACTGCAATCCATGAGTAAATGCTATCTCAATATCCTCACCGTTCAGGTGTATGATCGGGTAAAGACCCTCTTTGCCCATATTCTCATTAAGCAAATCGACCAGTCCATTGCGGGACAAAAACTTATTCCCGTTAAAATTGATTATTAATCCGGCGTTGAGGTATACATAATTTTTCAGCATCGTATCTACATATTCCGATATGAAAAAGTAGTTGCCGAACATCCCTTCATCGGGTTGAAAAATCACCTCGACTCCGTTTTCCTCGCTTGTTGGCGCCAGTTCATGATCTTTTACTGTTATTCCATGTGCAAATTCGCTGACTTTAACCTGCCCTTCACGTATTGACCGTATCACGAAACTGCTCGATAAGGCGTTGACAGCTTTGACCCCTACCCCGTTCAGTCCAACGGATTTCTTAAATGCTTTTGAATCATACTTGGCTCCTGTGTTCATCTTTGAAACAGCATCGACAACCTTCCCCAGAGGTATCCCCCGGCCATAATCACGAACCCTGACCTCTTTACCTACAATGGAGACATCGATTTTTTTGCCATTTCCCATCATATACTCGTCAATGGCATTATCCATGACCTCTTTGAGGAGAACATAAACACCATCATCCTGAGAGGATCCGTCACCCAGTTTTCCTATGTACATACCAGGCCTAAGACGGATATGTTCTCTCCACTCCAGTGTTTTTATATGTTCTTCAGAATAACCTACCGACATTTTTTAGGATTTTGCGCAAATATAACTAATTACATGAGGTGTTTTCTGTCAATTTTTCAACAATCGGTTCGGTTTTTAACACACGGTTGGTTACAACAAATCAGATTCAGAAATATTTAGCTGATAATATGACTATTGAGATTTTAGTAAAAATGTTGATAAATGATAGTTATTGATATTCAAACCAGCTTCGTTATTCTTTTCCCTGCTGATCGCGCAGATCTTCGCATAATGAATTGTTATCTCCGAGCCAACTTGCCTGTACGGCAGGCAGGTCAGGGTTATCTGCGGGAAATCTGTTCCATGTTTTTATTGCAATCCTGCATCCTCCCTTATTTTATCCACTAGTCTGTCTTTTTTGTTGTTCTGAAGCATCATGAACAGATAAACCGGAATACCAGCCAGCATAAGTATAAATCCATACATAACTACTTTTGCACCGGTACCATAAATTGCATAAATAGAATATCCAAAAGCAAGCAATGCAAAAAATGAGTTCTTCAGAAAACTGAAAATATTGAATTGTGATGAACGATTCTTCAGAAGAACAATATCAGCAGCGGCTGAAAAAGCATAGGCTGGAAGAAATGCCAGGGTGGCAAGGAGAAGCATAAAATTAAAAGCTGAACTCAATGTCCCCATATAGTTAAGAATAAGAAGTATATTAGCAGACAGAGCGCTTATTATAAGCGAATTAGCAGGTGTTAAATATTTTGGATGTATTTCCCCTAATATTTTCGGAAAAAGTTTATCCTGTGAAGCGCCAAATGCACTCCTGGCAGTAGTCAGGATCCAACCTGAGGAAGCTCCAAGTGTAGATATTATTGCTCCTAATGCAACAAAGTTTCCGCCCCAGGTTCCTCCTGTTGCGGCGTTTATAATATCCGCAAGAGGTGCATTTGAACCGGCTAACGTGGCCTGATCCAGGACCCCCATGGCAACAACAGAAACAACAATGTATACTGCAGCCGCTAATAAAGTGCCATATATTGTGCTTCTTCTTATGTTTACATGTGGATTTTTAATTTCACCGGCAGGAACCGTAGCACTTTCAATTCCAACGAAAGCCCAGAGTGCAATTGCTATTGCTGCGGGTAAAGTACTCATGCCTGAAACCTTAACACTCGATACAGAGTTAAGCATTGCAGGATTAAAATGCAATGCAGCAATTACCACAAATACCACCAGGGCACCAACTTTTAGAACTGTTGTTATAATACTTACCCTGCCTGCTCCTTTTACGCCAAGAATATTTACAATTGTGAAAAACCATAATACACCGGAAGTAATTAAAAAAGCAAGCAAAGGAGTGGCTGCACCCGGGACAAAGTAGGTGAAATAAAGCATAAATGCAGTGATGATGGCGGCATTCCCAACCCATGCACCTATCCAGTAAGTCCAGGCAATTAAGAATCCTGCAAAATCCCCAAAGGCAGCCCTTGTATATACTATGGGCCCCCCGGTTCTGGGCAGGGCAGTTCCGAGACTGGCAAAACTTAAGGCAATCAACAATGATCCGGCAGCTGTAACTATCCAGGCTATTATCGCAGTTTTAGGATTTGATGCAGCGGCTAAAGATGCTGCAGATGTGAAGATACCGGAACCAATACAGTTCCCGACAACAATTGCAACTGCTGCGGCAAGACCTAGATCCCTCTTTAGTTCAATTTTACCTGAATCTTTAGCTTCTGTGATCTTTCTCATAAATACATTTCTTAATATTGCTTAACAAATATTCAACCTTATAAGTTGCTATCAATCCAGAATTCCCATCTTTTTCATAAGAAATACTGCATTCATCTTTTGTGTAATCCCGTCCTGAATCTTATAATCAAATCTAATACTTTCTCCATCAATTTCAATTTCAAAGCATTTGTTGATTATCTCATCAGGAAAATCAGATTTCATTTCTGCCAGTGAAGTGTCATGAGTAGCAATTAAACCTGTCCCTCCCTTTTCGACTATTCTTCGGAGAAATAGTTTTGATCCGGTACTTTTGTCCGCCGAATTGGTACCCTTGAGAATTTCATCCAGTATGAAGAATAATGGTTCTCCATTTTCAATTCTGGATTTCAATGTATTAAGTCTTCTTAGTTCTGCGTAAAAATATGATTCATTATCTGAGAGTGAGTCAGTTGTACGCATGCTTGTGAAGAGTTTTACAGGAGTGAAATTCATTTCAGTAGCACACACCGGAGCACCAATCATTCCAAGAATATAATTAATAGCTATAGTACGTAAAAAAGTACTTTTACCAGCCATATTTGCGCCTGAGATAATGCATACTGTTCCCTTTTTCCCAAGTACAAAATCGTTACAAACTCTTTTATTTTCCTCAATCAGCTGATGACCAAGATTTTTCGCTGAAAACATACTGAGACTATCAGATGTGAGCGGGTAAATAAAGTCAGGATTATTAAATGCATAGTTTCCAAGGCTTATGTAAGCATCAACCTGTCCTACCATTTCCAGCCATATAGTAAGCATGTTCCTGTACTCCGATTTCCATTTTTCAAGCCTGTAAATACTATGATAATCCCATAAGAATAATCCGTTCAGTACAAATCCTGCAATCATATTCATTCTGCTGTCAAAAGCCTGAATTATCCTGCAAAGTTTTCTGACTGAAACAGCTGCAGAAACTCTTCCTCCGGAAATATTCAATTTAATTCTATTTAAAACTTCTGAAGTAAAGGTCTCTTCTTCAAATGCTTTAAGCAATCCGGTCAGAGAGGATAAGAAGTCATATTTCCTGGATAGAGCACGATGAATCTCATTTGTTTTTTTTATTCCTGATGCTACATAAATAAGATTGATCAGAAATATAAGCACGAATATAGTGTATGGCAATATTCCGATTGCCATAAGCAAAAGTGAAAAAAGTGCTGCTGCAGGAAGCGAAAAAATCAGGAATTTTCTTAATGATGAAGATTTAATAACTGCCTGTTCTTCACTCCATCTGATCAGACCTGATATTTCGTTCTTTCCGAGAGGTATCTTCATCCCAGATGCCAGAAACTCCTGTCTCCACTTGTCTTTCACAGCAAGTTCTTTAATAGCTTCCTGACGGGATATTATTTCGCCGGAGATACTGAATGGGTCTGATAACCAGCCAGCAAGAATGTCCATTCCATAATCAGTTACTGTTCTGTTTATGTATTGAAAAAGTGAAGAAGTTCCGAAAATATCCACATCAAAAGAAAAATCATGCTTTATATCTGTGTAAGAACTGCCGGTTTCAAATGCTGACAGATTTCCGGAAAGTGCATCTGCTTCATCCTGATTTATAACAGCAAGTCTGCCAATGAATTCTTTCCTGGCTGAATGATATGAAAAAAGCTTCAACAGATAGAGAAAAAAAACAGTCATTATCAGGATAAATATAACCCCGACCAGAATACTTTTCGTAAATCCTATCCATGAGAGGATTAAACCGCCAACGAAAGTAAAAAGTCTTAATAATGATAGAATTACCAGGAGTTTTTCCTTCTTTTTTTCAAGAGATTTGTAATATGCAACGGAACTTAGATATTTTTCTGTAATCTGCTTTCTATTCATTTCATCAGAGTATTATGGCAACTACTTTGAACAGGCTTCTGCTGTTGTAAAGATCAGCTCCTGTCTGATCAAAATTCCATGTCCATTCTTCTCTAAATTTACCCGGAGGAAGATCAGCCATCAACGTAGGAATTGTCTTAATACTACCCGACATGTTCGTGATAACCTCAGCATAATCTGTAACAATAACTGAATTGTACTTCATGAGAAAATCAATATGTTTTTTCTGTATATCACTTCTTAAACGGGAATATTCATTTTCCTTGATTTTTGATCTCTTTTTTAAAAAATCTATCAGTAATGATTCAAGTTGGGTAAGAATATTCATCGAAATTACCATTCCCGGATCAAATGCCGGTTTATACTCAGGGACAATAATACTTTCGAGAGTCCGAAGCTTCCTGAAGAGGGAAAATTTCCCTGATTTTTTATACACCTCTTCTATTAATCCCCCTGTTACATCCTGCTCGATAAGCTCAACATTAAGAAGATCGGCTGACTGACTGACAACATCAGGAGGATGAATAATATCTACAAGGTTTATTTTAGCACATTTTTCTACCATCTCCGCCAGGGGAACCTCAAGAAGCCATCCGCTTCCGATAACTGTTAACCTGGAAGGTTTATAAAACTCAATCGCCTTGAGAATAAAACTCCTGCATCGTTCAAGATGATTGTCCCAACCTCCTTCCTGACCCAGGTTACGATATATCAACCCTTTCTGGTAGTTATAATAACCCATTCTTGTAAGGAGCTGCCGGTACAATAAACTATGCGTCATGGTGTTGTTTTTCAGCTTTTAACTCATTGAAGCAAGATCTCATATACGAACTTAACTCCAGAGCAAGAGCTTCAGGAGTATCAGAATTAAAAGAATCCGGAAGAATTGGATCCAGTACTCTGATCCTAATTTTGTGACCGGTTCCGAAAATCAGACCGTGTTTTGGCAGAATGCCTCCTGTTCCGTCGATAAGGATCGGTAAAATGGCCACATTTGCCTGTAAAGCAAGCTGGAAGGCCCCTCTCTTAAAAAATCCGATCTCGTTGTCAGCTGAACGGGTTCCTTCAGGAAAAATCATGATGGAGATTCCTTTCATAAGGCATTTAAATGACCTGTTGAGCATTTCTATTTTGCTATCCTCATTCCCCCTGTTGACTATTATATAATCTGCCATCCTTAGGTACCAGCCAATAATGGGGACATTAAAATTTTCAATTTTCGATATCCATTTGAATTTATAACGGAGACAGTTGATGATCAGTATATCAAGTATCGACTGATGGTTAGAAATAATAACGTATGTAGCTCCTTTAACAGCCTTTTCCCGCCCTTCAATCTGGATCTTCCAGATGGGAATCATGAAAGATAACAGGTAGCTCTCGTGTACAAGGAGCCAGTGTAGTATTTTCCTGTCCCTATCAAATGGAAGAACAAACAGCCAGATAATCAAAGTTAAAGGGAATGTAACTGTCATGAAGCATATACCAATGATCCAGACAGTTATCGACTTCAGAATATTCATAATAATTCGTTCTTCCTCTGTGTCCCGAAAGCTATCGGGACTTTGTGCTTCCTATGAACCTCTGTGTTAGTTCTTAATTATTTGTTACACAGTGAGCCACAGAAGGAACACAACTTGTCCCGCAATTGCGGGAGAGTTACACAGAGATGTTAAAATAAAGGCCAGAGTAAAGTAACAAATTAAAAGAAATTATATATCTCTTCATCTGCAAATAAAATATTTTCAGCTTTAAAATTCTCCAAAAGATCTGTAACCATATGCCTGCAACCCGGAATTTTTTTACTTACTGCTTTAAGTTCCTCTGAACCTGAAATATCACATTCTTTAATTATTCCATCCTCAACAAATAGTCTGCATGATACCTGTTTTCCTGCGAATTTAAAGCTATTCTTAAAGGTATACTCCGGACCGTAGGCATAATTCCATTCCCATGTTTTGTATTTAGATGCAGCAAGCAATTCAGCTTTTTCTTTATCAGTTTGAGAAATTTCATGAATAATCATTTCCGGCAGGTTATTCAGAAAATAATGCATCATTTCTGATCTGAAGGCAAAAATATCCTGAAATCCAATCACTTTTTCGTTCAGGTTCATAACTGATGATGGGTTGGATTCAACGGCTCTGGATATGTAACATGAAGTATCTTTCCTTAAAACTTTTCTCAGAATATCAAGTGAAGTGCTGAATAATATCGTACCATGATGAAGTACCCTGTTTCGATGAATATGTTCTGCGTTTCCGGATATTTTAAACCCATGAACTCTGAGATCATTTTTGTCTTCAAATTTAGCTTCAATCCCAAGTGATAACAGAAAATCAATAACCGGTCGTGTGTATTTCCTGAAGTCAACCTGTTTGCCTTCCTCACTTTGTCTTATAAAGGTAAAATTGAGATTCCCCATGTCGTGGAATACGGTTCCTCCACCTGATATCCTTCTGATCAGGGGAATATTGTTTTCCCTGATAAATTTAGTATTTACCTCTTTGTGAGCTGACTGGTGTTTTCCAATAATCACAGATGGCATATTTATACCAAGGATGACATACTCTTCCTTACTATTAGTTAAAAGCACTTCTTCTACTGCAAGATTGAAGCAGGGGTCGTTAGTATCCAGGCTTATGCAAAACATTGATTTTCAAGTAAATTAGCAATGAACATTCTCTTTTCTCTCATATCCATTGCCCCCTTGCTCCCGCTTAAGCGGGATAAATTCGATCTCTAAACAAAATTTTCTTAATCTTCGGGGACTAGTCCCGCTTTTGTGGGATTGGGGGGCGAATTAAAGTAGAATTAAAAAACGGTTTATGCTTCAGTATATTATTGTCAATCAACATATAAAGCTGATAAATGCCCCAACCAATAAATGCTCCGAGAAGAGATCCGCAAATAACATCACCAGGATAGTGGACTCCAAGGTATATTCTACTGTATCCAATAATTGCAGCCCAAAGAATTATGCTTATTGTATACCATCTCTTTTTTATAAAAAGAAGGCTTATAAGAGCTATATTGAATGAATTTGTTGCGTGTGAAGAGACGAAACTGAATTTTCCACCGCATTCACCCTTTACCAAATGAACCAGACCCTCCAGGGAAGGTTCATGACATGGCCTCAACCTCTGAACAATATTTTTGAAAAGCTGTACTGAGGTCTGATCAGCGAGTGCAACAGCAACAATTATGAATAAAAGAATGATCAGAAATTTCCTCTTATATTTTATACCAAGATAGATCAGAATAGATAGATAAAGCGGAGCCCAGATTACTTTCCCGCTGACTGCATACATAACCTGGTCCCAAAAAGGGGAGTTTATTGAGTTCAGAAAAAGGAAAAGCTGTTGATCCAATCGCTCAAGCATACTTAATTATTCATTCATTGTTAAGCACTTTCCAGATCATATCCTTCAGAGTGGTAATGCCCTGACCTGTAAGAGATGAGATAAATACCCTGGGTACCTCAGGCAGATCCTTCCTTATCTCATTCATCAGCTCCTCATCCAGCATGTCAGATTTTGAGATTGCTAGAACACGCTTTTTATCCAGCAATTCAGGATTGTACATTTTTAGTTCATTAATCAGGATTTCATATTCATCCTTAATATTTTTGCTGTCAGAGGGAACCATAAAAAGAAGCATCGAATTTCTTTCAATATGCCTTAAAAATCTGATCCCGAGTCCTTTTCCTTCATGTGCACCTTCAATAATCCCCGGAATATCAGCCATCACAAACGATTTTTCATCCCTGTAGCTTACAATCCCAAGATTCGGGACAAGAGTAGTAAAAGCATAATCAGCAATTTTGGGTTTTGCAGCTGACACAACGGAAAGCAGAGTTGATTTTCCTGCATTGGGGAAACCAACAAGTCCAACATCTGCAAGAATCTTAAGTTCAAGTATATACTCTTCCTCAACACCTGGTTCCCCTGGTTGGGCATATCTGGGAGTCTGATTTGTAGGGGACTTAAAGTGAGTATTGCCCTGCCCTCCTCTTCCACCTTTTGTTAATATTTTTTCTTCACCGTCGACAGTAATCTCAAAAAGAGTTTCTCCTGTTTCATTTTTTTTTGCTATTGTTCCCAGGGGAACCTGAATTGTAACATCTTTCCCATCAGCACCAGTCGATGTCTGCTTGCTGCCTCCCACTCCATTCCCTGCGAATATGTGGCGCTGGTATTTTAAATGCAGGAGGGTCCACATTTGAGCATTCCCTCTCAGAATAATATGTCCGCCTCTGCCTCCATCTCCACCATCTGGTCCGCCTTTAGGCTCAAATTTCTCCCTGCGGAAATGAGCCGATCCTGCACCTCCGTTTCCGGAACGGCAGAAAATTTTCACATAGTCAACAAAATTTGATCCGGACATATCTCTTTATTTTCTCAGTGTGGCTCTGTGTTCCCTCTGTGAAACTCTGTGTAAGTTCTTATTAATTTGTTACACAGAGAGCCACAGAGTAGACACAGAGTCCCGATAGCTATCGGGACACAGAGGTTATCAAACTAACTTCTTCATATAATCAGAAAGTCTCCTGAAGATATCATCAATCGATCCCATACCGTTAACCGGTTGATAGATACCGTTCTCCCTGCAATAATTAATAATAGGCTCTGTTTTTTCTTTATAGACTTCTATCCTGTTTTCAATAACTGCAGGATCTTTATCATCAGGTCGCCCGGATAGTTCTGCTCTTGCTATGAGCCTCTTTACAAGCTCATCATGATCCACATCAAGCACAAGCATACTGTCGATCTTCATGCCACGATCATTAAGCATCTTCTCGAGAACAACTGTCTGGGCCACCGTTCGCGGGAAGCCGTCGAAAAGAAATCCGGCTGAACCTTTGCTGTGATCTATCTTATATGCAATCATCTCAATCACTACTTCATCAGGAACAAGCTCACCCTTCGACATAATAAGGCTCATCTTTTTGCCAAGCTCAGTACCTGCTGCAATCTCAGCTCGCAGCATGTCACCTGTTGACAGATGAATAAGATTGAATTTCTCAGCCAGTCTTACCGACTGGGTTCCCTTTCCTGAACCGGGAGGGCCAAAAATCAGAAAATTAACCATAGGACATTTTTAATTATGAATTTTGAATTATTTAATTAAAGTATAAACAGATGGCAGGTTACGTCCATAACCATCATAATCGAGGCCGTAACCAACCACAAAATCATTTGGGATCTCAAATCCGACATAATCAAGAGGGATATCCTTTGTATATGCGCCTGGCTTATAAAGCATTGTTGCTATCCTTACTTCGCTAACTTTTCTAATAACCAGCTCATCCACAATGCGTTCCAGGGTATTGCCAGTATCAACTATATCCTCAATTACGACAATCGTTTTGTTTTTTATGTCTTCATTCCAACCGATTAGTTCCTTTATTGTCCCGGAAGAGCTTGTTCCTTCATACGATGCAAGCTTAACAAAAGATATCCTCGCCTGAAGGTCTATATGTCTGAAGAGATCTGCTGCGAAAAGAAATGCTCCGTTCAGAATTCCAAGGAAGACCACATCTTTTCCTGCAAGATCAGTAGTAACCCTGCGGGCAAGTTCTTTTATCCTCTCCTGTATTGCCTTTTCGGTGATCAATTCTTTGAAAACTTTATCGAGTATCCGGATTTCTTTCATGATGGCAATTATTGAACTGTTAGCCGGTGCGAAAATATGAAAATAATAGCTTATTTTTGTCCTTATCAGCAAGTTAAATTAATTTATTTTAAATGGAACCAGTTGTTAGCATCATAATGGGAAGTACATCTGACCTGCCTGTAATGGAGAAAGCAGCAGAGATACTTAACGATTTCCAGATACCTTTTGAGATGAATGCCCTGTCGGCACACAGAACGCCAGAAGAGGTTGAAATATTTGCAAAAAACGCTTCGGCACGTGGATTAAAAGTAATTATTGCAGCAGCAGGGATGGCAGCACATCTTCCCGGGGTAATAGCTGCCATGACGCCACTACCTGTCATCGGCGTGCCTATAAAAGCGTCGTTGGAAGGACTTGATTCCATCTTATCCATACTCCAGATGCCTCCTGGAATACCAGTGGCAACTGTTGGCTTAAATGCATCGCAAAATGCAGCAATCCTGGCTGCACAGATTATTGCTACAGGCGATGATGTGGTTATGAAAAAGGTCCTGAATTATAAGGAATCCCTTAAAAAGAAAATCGTTCAGGCCAATGAGGAGCTAAAAGCAGTAAAATATAAGTACAAAACAAACTAATCAGATTTTTTTTAACCGCAAAGTTCTCTAAGGCTCACGCTGCAAATGCCTTTCATTAAAATACGCAAAGAACGCAAAGAAGATTGCATCAGATAACTCTTTGCGCCCTTTGCGAAAAATCTTTGTGCCCTTTGCGGTAAAATTCTTCTCTTTTATTTTGAGTTTTTGAAGAAATCCTATATCTTAGGATTGAAATCATTTTTTGAAACAGTTGAGCTCGCTGCTGAAAATATCTGTTTCTGCATTTTTTATTTTTCTTTCTTTAGCCACTTCCGGTGGAGATCTTTATCGTCCATCAGCCGGAGCCGGGGAAGCAGGAATGGGATACGTTTGTATAATGAAGAACGGATTCTGGACTTCATTCCAGAATCAGGCATCGCTGGCAAAAAACAACTCTGTTTCTTTCGGATTAAACTATCAGAACCGGTTCAATATCAAAGAACTTGGGACACGTTCAATCGGGATAACTATTCCTGCCGGAAAAGCTTCAATTGGAGTTGTTTATTCTCACTTCGGGTATACTGATTTTAAAAGGCAGATGACCGGACTATCATGTGGAATGAAATTATCGGAGGTAATATCAGCCGGAGTTCAGGTTGATTATTTTTCAGAAAAAGCCTCCGGAGAGTATGACCATAGTCAATCCGTTACTTGTGAAGCTGGATTGTTTCTGACACCTTCTGAAAATATCACCTTCGGGATCCATCTCTTTAATCCGGTACCCAATTCAATAAGGAAAACCTGCCTGCCAACATCGCTCAGGGTTGGAGCCGGAACTGAATTGAATAAGTTACTTTTTGCAGGGATTGAAGTGGAAATGAGTTCATGGAGCAGATTAATTTTAAGAACAGGTTTTGAATATGAAGCAGCCAAAAAACTTTGGCTGAGGAGCGGATTCTCCACTGATAATAATTCATTCAGTTTCGGTCTGGGATACCTTTTAAAAACAGCACAGATGGATTTTGGATTTCAAACTCACGAGCTACTTGGAGTAACCTCCTCTGTATCATTAATATTTAAAATCCATTAACCGAATAAAAAGTTCCTTAACCGCAAACCTGCCTGCCGGTTGTCAGGCTTCCCAAAGAAGGCGCGAAGGACGCAAAGAATAAAATTCTTCAAATAAAATGAATATGACTGAAAACGATATCTCAAATAAAATTATAGGATTAGCAATTGAGGTTCATAAATCCCTTGGACCGGGATTACTTGAAAGTGCATACAAGGAATGCTTGTATTATAAGCTCCAAAAATCAGGACTTTTCTCTGAGAAAGAAAAACCGATGCCCCTGATCTTTGAAGAAGTGAAACTTGAATGTGGTTATAGAATTGATATTCTAACTGAGAACAAGGTAGTTATTGAGATTAAAAGTGTTGAAGCACTAAATGAGGTTCATTTGGCACAAACTTTAACCTATATGAAACTTGGTGGATATAAACTTGGGCTCCTAATCAACTTTAATGTTTCGTTGCTAAAAGATGGAATAAGAAGAATAGTAAATAGATTTTAGAATAATCCTCAATAGGTATGAGGAGCGATTTAACAAATAAAGAATTCTTTGAGATCTTTGCGCAAACCTTTGCGTCCTTTGCGGTTAATAAAGAATTAAAAATAATTTCAGTATTATTAGTAGTACTAAGTTTAATTCCTGTTCATGCTTATGGGCAGACTGAAAAATTATCAGAAAAAATTATTGAAATAGCAGAAGATCTTGCAAACGATGAGGCAGATCCTGAAGCTGCTTCGACTTATATTGAAAGGCTCTCCGAACTGGCTGAAAATCCTGTTAAAATGAATTCATCTCCGGAAGATGAAATTTCAAGGTTGTTCTTTCTTTCCGATTTCCAGGTAAAAGCACTGGCCGACTATATTCATTCTTCAGGCAGGATTGTTTCCGTGTATGAATTGGCAAACATCCCCGGGTTTGACAGAGAAGTAACTGAGATGATGATTCCGTTTATATCACTTGATAGTAATCTGAACTTAAACTCAGATTCTGTAAACCTGAGAAACACTTTTCTGTCAAATGTCTCAATAAGATCAGGCAATAGTGATACAACGTTATCAGGGTCGCAATGGAAAATACTCACAAAATACAAATTTACTGCTGGCAGTATCTCAGGAGGTTTTACCTCTGAAAAAGATCCGGGAGAGAAGTTTTTAAACGGGACTCCTCCCCTGCCTGATTTCCTCTCAGCTAACCTTACCTATAGTGGAAACGGGTTGATCAGGAAACTTATTATTGGTGATTTTTCAGCACGTTTTGGGCAGGGCACAAACATAAATACAGGTATCCGGACAGGTCTTTCCCTTACTGCATCTGGTTATATGTCGGCAAGTGACGAAATTAAACCATATACATCAACAAATGAAAATAATTTTTTCAGGGGAATAGCCGCTGAAATTGCTCATAAAAATCTTGAATTATTCCTTTTCTTCTCGAATAACAATATTGATGCAACTCTTGGTTCATTATCAGGTTTAAAGAAAGATTATATTGAAAATTTTTACCTGGCGGGAATTCATAATACCTCCTCTCTTCTCCTGAAAAAAGATGTAGTTTCAGAACAGGTTATTGGAATAAATCTCTCATACAATTTTAAAAATCTGAGGACCGGGCTATTATGGTCGGAAGACAAGTTCTCATTGCCGGTTATTCAGGATGATCAAAATCCTGAAGACATTTTTAGTTTTTCCGGAGATAGAAATAATCTTTATACACTTTATTATAACAGCCTCATTAAAAGAATTTTATTTTATGGCGAATTGTCTGTTAACGAGAACAATAAATATGCATTCGTACAAGGGTCATCATTCAGGCCGTCCGACAGGTTGACTATAAATTTTTTATACAGAAACTATGATGCAGGTTATACCAGCTTTCATGGTAAGAGTCCGGGAATAAGTTCATCTACTGGAAATGAACAGGGTATTCTCGGTAATTTTACCTTTGAAGCAGTGAAACATCTGTTCATAAGTGGTGGTTCTGATTTTCACCACTTCCAATGGTTAAGATATCGTTGCAGTGCTCCTTCATGGGGAGTAAAGCAGGAAATAAGAGTCAGATTTCTGCCATCCGAAAAAATAACAACAGAAGCCTCATATATCTACAGGTTGTCGATGGTTGATAATATGGAAAACAACGGAATCCCCGATCAGATAAAATCTGTCACCAGAAGTCTGAAAGGCTCTTTCCGATATACCATATCTGAGAATCTGTCCCTGGGTACCCGGATCGATTATAAGATTGTGTCTCCTTCAGGAAGCAACGGAATGTTGATACTGCAGGACTTAAATTACAGTCTCAGGCAGATCCCGGTCACCATATGGCTCAGATACTGCCTGTACAACACTAACGACTGGGATTCTAGGATTTATACTTATGAAAATGATCTTCTGTACAGCTTCAGTATCCCTGCCTTGTCGGGAGTAGGGAGCCGGAGTTATTTCATGGCAAATTGGAAGATCTTTGATTTTGCGGAATTGAGAGTCAAATATGGTATAACCTCACTGAATGAAAGTGGAACATTTCCGGTAAATAAGGATGAATTCAAGATTCAATTAAAAGCCTGGTTCTGACTTGTCATGCGGGTCTTGCAAGTCGTGCAGATCATGCAGGTCATGCAAGTCGTGCAGGTCGTGCAGGTCTTTTCTTAACTAACCGCAGGATGAAGCTGCAGTCTATTTTCCTTCAGGAGTTTTTATATCCTTGATATTTAGCTGCAGGTTTCTTCTACCCCTGAACTCATTCATTTCAAGCGAATAACATATACTAAATGGATTTCCTCCCTTTATATACTCAAAATGGTTGGCCTGGGAAAAAGCTATTGCAGAGAAGCTTTTCTGTCCGGTTGACTCCTGGCAAAGATCCAGCTTAAGATGTTCACCGCTTGATCCGACCATACGACCTGCACCTGTATCAAATACATTCTGTGAAACGAATACAGGAGACATGTTCTCAGGACCAAATGGCTGAAACTGACTCATCGTTTTGAAGAAATCCTCATTAATCTCTGAAAAGGAGAGTTCTGTATCAATAAATATCCGTGGTACCAGCTGTTCTTCGGTGATGGTGCTGTTTACATACTGCTCAAATCTCTCCATGAAAGGCTTGATATTCTCTTTTTTCAAAGTTAAGCCTGCTGCAAACATATGACCTCCAAAACTCTCAAGAAGATCACTGCATGATTCAATTGCCTGGTACAGATCATAACCCTGAACTGACCTCGCAGAACCGGTGGCAAAACCATTTGATTCCGTAAGTATTACTGTCGGGCGGTAATATGTCTCGATAAGCCTTGACGCAACAATTCCAATTACTCCCTTTTTCCATGATGGATTATACAGCACAGTGGTCCTCGAATTTACAGTCCTCTGATCTTCAGAGATCATCCGCATTGCTTCAGTTGTTATTATCCGATCGACACTTCTGCGTTCAATATTGAAATTATTGATCTCCTTACTTATTCCACTTGCAAGACCGGTATCGCTGGAAACAAGAAGGTCAACAGCCTTGCTGCCTGCCTCCATTCTTCCGGCAGCATTTATTCTTGGTCCTATCTTGAAAACTACATCTTCAATTGTCAGGGCCTTAGAGACTTCAGATTCACGTATTATCTCTTTCAGTCCCATACGGGGAGATTCGTTAAGCTGTTTCAGCCCGAAATAAGCCATCACCCTGTTTTCACCTGTAATGGGTACAATATCCGATGCAATGCTGACAGCAACAAGGTCGAGGTAATGATATATTGCACTAAACGGAATTCCATGTACTCTTGAATAAGCCTGAATCAGCTTGAAACCAACTCCGCATCCGGATAGTTCTTTGTATGGATAATTGCAGGAGGGCTGTTTCGGATCCAGGACGGCAAGTGCTTTAGGTATTTCATCACCAGGATAATGATGATCACAGATAATTACATCTAGTCCTTTTGTACGTGCATATTTGACTTTTTCGACTGCCTTAATTCCACAATCGAGGGTGATCACAACCTTGCAATTATTCTGGTATGCATAATCCAAACCCTCAAATGAAACTCCGTAACCCTCTTTATATCTGTCAGGTATGTAATATTCCACATTTGAATACTGATCTTTTAAAAATGAATACATCAGCGCAACTGCGGTAGTTCCATCTACATCATAATCTCCATAAACAAGTATCCTTTCGTTTTTCTTTACTGCCGATGAAATCCTGTCAACAGCTATATTCATATCTTTCATCAGAAATGGATCATGAAGATAGTCGAGGCTGGGATTAAAAAAAGCCAGTGCTTCAGCCTGCGAGGTAATATGGCGTTGGACCATAAGATTAGCCAGAGATTCCGACACTCCAAGAATCTTCGCGAGTTGGCTGACAACTGCTGAATCTCCCTTATCTTTCACAACCCATCTTTTTTCCATCCTAATATTGATTAGTCCATTCCAAATTAAAAACCTGCTGAAGATTCTTTTTGACTTTGCTTTTTACAGTAT
>JGI20214J51650_10000674_pt1 | contig 21353 bp, 46 predicted proteins | sample WetSurMetagenome_FD_51650 | JGI IMG/M metagenome (IMG submission 51650) | reverse complement strand
ATGGCGTCCTTGCCGTACAACATAGTGTAGCCGTACTGGACGTTGGTGAGATCATCCATGAGCCTGATGTCGTTCGGGATAGCTCCACCTGGGAGCATCTCGCCAAGATGATTCGGGGCGCTGCCAAGCCAGTCCCTCATGGCTCCCCACATCTGGGTGCGCTTGTTGGCGTAGACGACCATTCCCTCTTCGGTGTTGTGGTTCGATCCATCTGCCACGGCTCCGAATATAACATCCTTGACGGGGAGTCGAGAATAGCGTAGTCGATCAGCGACACCACCGCCAACGCCGCCTGCATCAACAAAGACGCCGTCTGGTTGATACTTCTGATAAAGCTCTATGATGCGGAGAGAAAGAGTGTTGGTGTCCACGCCGTTGAACTTTTCCCATGGAATAGTTCTTGCGTCTCTACCACGGCGGAAGGCTATTATTGAGCTGTTACTGCCGAAGCGAGCAACGTCAACACCCATGATAAGCGGATCATAGATGGAAGCGACAGGCTCTCTTGTGGCTGCTGCGCGGGCGATATCGTCTGAGATGAACTGGAGGGAGCCTACGCGGGGGAATTCTCCACGGACGCGGACACGGACGAAGTCGCTGTCTTCGCCGTACGTTCTAATCCAGCCCTCATAGAGCTTCTTGTTGGTCATCTTGGCGGTGCGGCTGTCGATCTTCATCGTCCGCCAGTCCGACTTGTGGCGAAAGAAACAATCCTTGAACCGGCCTATCGACCTGGTTGGGTTTCCGCATACAAGCCAAAGAATCTCCGTGTTGGAGTCCGTCTTCATGCCTTCGGTGACCTCCCAGATAATATCTGGGACCGAACTCGCCTCGTCGAAGATGACGATGATGCGCTTGTCTTTATTGTGCATGCCGGCGAAAGATTCAGTGCTCTTCTCACTCCAGGTGATGCGATCGATGCGCCACTGGCTGCGCCACCTCTCGTCTCGCGCCATAATCGCCATGCCCTCCATGGAGAATAGGCCATGGAGAATGGGGGCGAGCTGATACCACTTGGAAAGTTCAACCCAAGTTTTCGTGCGGAGCTGGTTGTCTGTGTTAGCTGTTACGACGCCTTTTGTGCCAACTCTTGTCGAGATGCCCCACAGTATAACCCAAGATACGAGGGCTGACTTTCCGATACCATGTCCTGATGAAATCGCGATCTGGAGAGCTTCGTCCCATGATAAACATTGCCCGATGGTAATGAGGACTTGCGTCTGCCATTTATCCGGGCCTTCCTGACCATGGAGAGACGTCCCTTCCTGGTTCCATGGGAAGACGTCCATGACAAACCCGAGGGGGTCACGTTCGTATTTGTGAAGGTACTCAGCAATCTTGGCGTATGGCATAAGGCGTTCCGTTTGAATGAATTTTCACACGGTAACGCGGGAATGAGAGATGAGCAATACAAATGTGTATTTTTGTGTTTTTTAGCGTAATATGATTTGTATCTACAAAGGAGATATACAAATGGCTTCCGAAGACACATATTACCTGCTTCAGGTGTGGTCTGAGACAAAGCAGAGGGAGTTTTGGGATTGTGCGGTGTTCAAACGTAGTCCAGACGAGAAAAAAGGCGTTGCTCATTATGTTGAGTCAACGCCTCGTTTGTCATGGATGAAGAATAAGCTGTTCGTGGATATTTGGGGCTACCTTGTGGAGCAGAGGCGGCTTGGAAAGTTTGAGTTCTCGATGACCGAGGAAAATAAGTCGCTAAAGGATGACCTGTTCCCTAAACGGGCTCACGCTCAGTCTTCTGTTCCGCTGCGATCTCGACGAGATCATAGCCGATAGGAAGTATATCCAGGGCCAGCATCATGCCGATGAGGTCCTGCTCCCTGGATACGACCTTAGTGTTTTCCTTGGTCATGTACACGGTGATTGATGAGTGCTTTCCAAGAGCGTCATCGAGATAGGCTGGCAATTCCATATTGGCGTCCAGCTCGGTCTGTGTCGTGACGAACAGACTGGTGAGCCTGCCCATCCTTGGGATGCGCAGGTCGAACTTTACAAGGACCAGCGGCTCACTCATTGGGCCTGTTCCTTCTTCATAGCGATAATTTCCATACAAGATTTGTAACGCGGCGAGACGTGGTAACTGATCGGGAGGAACCCGTGGGCTTCGAGGAGAAGGCCCATGCTCTTCATGGTGAAGTTGTGATAGTGCTCGATTTCAGTCCAGTATGGATTGGCTTTGCGCTTGTCCATGTCTCTCCAGATGGCGGTGTCCATGTTCGGGCATGAGATGATCAGGGATCCGTCGTAAGTCAGGAGGCTTCTGGCGGCCTTGAGCGCCGTCTGTGGGAATGGCATATGCTCCAGGACATCGAGCATGGAGATGACATTATAGAATTCTTCCATCTCCGCCAAGCTGGCCGCGTACTCTTCTATAGTCTGGCAAGATGCCGGGTAGCCAAGTGATATCAGGGCGTCGACGTTTTCTATCCTGAGATCAAGGCCGATGGAGTCATAGCCATACTCTTCAGCGGTCATAACGAGAGAGCCAGAACCGAAGCCAACGTCGAGCCAGGTTGGAGACGGGCTGTCGAACGGCTCTCTGGGGGATGCGACCTTATCGATCAGCTGGGAGGCGATCCAGCGCTCCTGCTCGGAGACATGGACCTTCTGGCTTTCCTGACCTTTAGCGAACAGGAATTCAACGGCCTCGCCTTCGAAGTAGCCGTCGGTGAACGTGTGGCCGCACTTAGCGCAGGTCTGCCAGCCGATGACATGCGGGAGCTCTTTGCGCCAGAGGGGGTGGTGGCGGCAGTCATGCACCGTCAGAGACGTCACGTTCCTGCAGCCGCAGAGAGGGCAAGCGTTATAAAATGTGCGTGTGTATTCCATTAGCGGGATCCTTTGCGAGCACGGTATTTAGCGAGAAGGCGAGATCCGAAGTCCGCCATGCTCCTCTTTCCACTCATCATGGAGCAGTACTGGTAGAGCTCGACGACCCCGATATTTGGCTCAGCGTCCTGGTATACGGTTGCATATCTGCTCATTTGAATCCTCCGACCGAAAGGGCTATTGCCGCCATGGCGATATATGCCACCGCCATTGTCAGGTGGGCCATTCCATTTCTCATTAGAGCCTCCTTGTTTGAGTGAGGTCAACCATAGCAGAAGATTTGCCTTGACGCAAGTGAATAGTTCACATAGAGTTAAGCAGTCACAAATGGAGGATATGATGAACATCAGTGATCTGGAGAAGAGTGAGCTCGTCGATCTGGCGGCCATGCTGAGCGCGAGGCTGGCGAAGAGCGTTGAGACGGAGTTGGCGTTTGGCATCCGCGTCAAGGGGCTGGAGCGGGCTGTAGACGCAGCGAGGAAGGAAGTCTTCTGGGAGAACCGAGCCAGGGCGCTCAGCGTGGAAGCTCAAGGTTGGGAAGAGCACGCGAAACAGACTGAGGCGCTTCTGTATGAAGCGAAAAGCGATCTGGAGAACGCCAAGGGACAGGCGGAGGAGCGCAGGAGAAATTTCCAGGAGATTATGGAGCAGCGGGACCACGCTCGCGGGGAACGGGACAAGGCGAAGTCGGAGCTGGAAGAGAAGCGCCGGGCCTGCGAGAAGCAGACCATCGGCCATATGGAAGCGGAGAAGGAGTGGAGGGCATCGGCGGAAATCTTCAGAACGAACGAGAGGCGCATGGAGCGGGAGTTGCGGGAGACCCGCGCGGCAGTGATGAACGAAGTGTCGGCGATGATCCCGAAGGCTGTCGAAGCCGAACGGAACGCCTGTAGGGAGATCGCTCGTGGCATGGCCCTGGACGAACTGTCAGCTGACGACGCAATTCTGATCATGAATGTCGCAAACAAGATAGGGGAACGGAAATGACGCCGGCGCAATGCAGGGCGGCTCGGGCTCTGCTGGGCTGGGACCAGGTCGTTCTTGCGCATAAGGCGGGGATGAGGAGCCAGATGCCATGTTTCTATTTCGAGAAGCACGGGCACAAACTCAGGGACGAAGGAACGTACAGCGGATCACGGTATGTTTCGCTAGACACGGTAAAAAATTTGGAGAAAACCTTGATGAAGGCCGGGATCGAGTTCATCGAAGACACTGGCGTTAACCTAAGAAAGGACCTGCCATGAGCGATCTTGATAGAGAAAGAGACGCGATCATTCGCATCTGCGCCGAAGCAGCGGGCACACAGGAGCGGATGCTGGGGATGTTCCCGCAGAACACTCAGTATAAAGAGTTCGCCCAGATGGCGCGCTGGGTGGCGGCCGAGGTTGAGAAGCGGAAGGGGATAGTCTTCGGGGAGGATGGCTCCGAGGTGCAGGGAGCTCCTCTGGCGGCAATATGCATGGAGCTCAGGTGCTGCCAGGAGGAGATTGTTGAGCTCAAGGGGCTCATTGGCGGACTAAGGGTTGAACGAGATCGGCTCAAGAGCCTAGTTCTGGCGCACGAGGAGAATACGGCCAGGATCATGACGTCACACAAAAAGTCCATCGACGAGCATGCGAAGAAGGATGGTCTGATCCATCAGCTTACTGGAGATCATGAGATTATCAAGGCCAAGCTGGAAGAGGGAACCGCTGCGATGGGGGCAGAGAGGACGGCGATCAGAACTCACGAACGTCTTCTTATTGCGGGCATGGTCAGAAAGATGGCGGATAGGTCGCCTGACCCTGTCGAGGACAAAATTTTGAAGACGGCGGCAAGCGCAATTGAATCTGGCGTCCAATGAAAATGGAGTGTGTGGGGCTAGCCGAACTTGAGAGGGCGGCGGAGACGCTGTTCCTCGAAGTTGACAGGCTGAAGAAGACCGGAGCGGAGGAGGAGCGAGAATCGATATGCTCTCTCCTTCGTATGAAGACGGCGAAGCTGATCGAGCTGTCAAGGACGACGTCAGGGTATGACGGCCAGATCGAGCTTCTCCAGGAGATGGTCAGAGTGATTATGGATAGGTATGGAAATGACGAGCGAAGCCACAGAGGGTAGAGTTATGGAAAATCACGAAGGGATCGACAGCGTAGCTATGGAAAGTTTGAACGAAGAAGGGGCTCGCCATGCTGCGCGTCAGCCTGAAGAGGGCTTCCAGGGGGTTGGGGGTGAGCGCCGGCGCAAGGGAGAGGACGTCATCAGGGGTCTGCGGACGGAGGTCAATGTCCTGCTCGATCACAACGACAGGATGAGCCGGAGAATCACGGAGATGGAGTTCGAGGTCGAGAGGATGATCCGCCTCGACAAGGCCAACCAGGCGGCGATCTTCAACCTGACGAAGGCCTGTGAGAGTGAGCGGAGAAGATGCGCCATGATCGCCAGAGGGGCAGAGGTTTTCGCGAGCACGACCGGAGAGGCAAAAATGGCGATCAGGATATTCACCAAAATAATGGAGGCGTGAGTTGAGCAGGCGAGACAACGATCGCATAGCCGAACTGGAAGACGAAGTCAAGGAAGAGCAAGAGGCGCTCAACAGGCAGGTGGAGGCGGCGAGCAGACTGGCCGAGGAGAACAAGGAGCTGAGGGAGCGGCTGGAATACTCACAGAAGGCCGTGAAAGAGCTGACGAAGATGAGGCTCGGAGAGATGGACGCCGAGCGCTCGAAGATGGTCTTGGCCGAGCGAGAGGCGTGCGCGAAGCTCCTCGACGACGCGGCGACGGAGTACGACAAGCAGGGCCGTCTGCCGGGGATGACGATCCGCACCCTGGAAAGAAAGTTTCTGCTCGCCGATACGATGCAGAGCGCGGCTGAGATGATCAGAGGGAGGAAGTGATGGCGAAGCTTCCAGTGGCGAGGAAGAAGTCGATGTTCGCGGAGGCAGTGGAGGGGAAACCTTCTGCAAATTCGGTACAACCAGAGCTCTGCCATGGTAGTGGCGAACTCAACTTAAGCTCTGCCATGGTAGGGCAGAATGTCGCAGGGGAAAAGGATACAAAGTGTTTGATCGACACTGAGGAAAAGTCTAACCCCCGTAAAATCGGAGACCCAGTGTCTGTGAGACACCGGAAAGTGTCTGTCAACGCCTTCAGGTCTGGGCTGTCTCTCCAGAGGATGACGATTGCAGACTACGCGCGGCTGACAGGGACGCCGGAGAATACGGTGAAATCCTGGTCATCTGGCAGGACAGAGGCGCCAGGAGCAGCTCAGGCAGTGCTTGAGATGCTTGATCTGGAGCCGGGCCTCGCGGAGAGGTTAAGATCGGCAGGGTGGGAACCATTGAGATAGACAGACCGTAGCTTCGCTGATCGCCAATGGCTCATAGAAGACACGACGTTGGCTCAGGAAGCCAGGTAACGATGAGCCCGGTAGGTGGATAAGCCTGCCGGGCTTTTCTGCGTGCGTGGGGCTCTGTATGGGCTATTTCTGGTACTTGGCGGCCCGACGGGTATTCTGCATCTGCTCCGTCTGGGTGGACCACTTCACGTTTCCGGGCTCGTAATTGCCAAAAGAGTCAATGCGATCAACGGTATGGAGGTCAGTGGGGGCTGGACCTATGCAGGCGAGGAACGACAGGAAATCGTCGACCCATTCCGGGTGGACCTTCACGCCGAGAGCGCCATGATATTTATAAGCTTTCACGGCGTTGGGGTTGAGGCAGCGGGTCTTCATCGCCTGCCATGCCCGGTACTCCCGAGAGTCGCTAAGCCCATGAGTCATATGGGTATTGTCGGCGACAACCTGGGCTGAGCAGGGGCGGCAGGATTTGCTGCGGCCTGACGTGAGGTTGTAGCTCTCGATCACCTTCTCGGCTCCACAGCTACAGCGACAACGCCAGTGTGCTTTATTGGTCGGGCCTTTGTGAGAGAATTCAATGACATGCCAGGAATTGAAGGTCTGGCCAGCGAGGTCTTTGGTTGGTCTGCTCATATGAGTCCCCTTTGTTGAAGACTCATTATACGAATATATTGATGGCGTGTCAACAGATATTATGCGAAGATGGTTGTGGTGGAATTCTGCAATATTTTCAAGATGATGGGGTTTAGATAGTGGGGGGGGTAAATTTCAGAAAATTATTTCGGTTGTGAATGAGAGAGGGAGAGACCCGGAATTAATGTTGAGGCTCATGGCCGGGGGGTTCCCCCTCTGCCAGGGGGCATGAGCAGCCGTCGTGCGTGCGCTCGCATGATGCATGTGCGCTATGTGCCTGTACGCGCTCACGGAATTGACTACACACGCATGCCCGTTCATCGTTCGCTCAATGGGCATTGGGCTGTCTGATAAGACATATTATGGCAAATGGCTCTCTGAAAGAGATGGGGCATTAGACTATGGTCGTATTGCGTGAGGGGGGAGACTGTGTCATTGTCTGGTTGTCGGCGGGGATTGACCAGCTGGCACGGCGGAAGGGCTAAGGCGCTGAAGTCGTTATGAGAACGCGCAACGTAGTCATCTCTCTGCCACACATAACCGGCCCGACCACCAACTTGAAACACACCAACCACCATAAGGAGACGCACGATGCACCACCGTATAGCCTCAACCCCAACCTACGCACCATCCGCTTGGGATATGGACAGAATCCACGCTCCGGCCTCCCTTACCGTCATTTCCCGCAACTTGGAATCAGCCCCTGAATCTGCCCAGATGCGTAGGCTGTACAAGAGTTTGGACGCTGCGACCAACTCAATCCTGCCTGACGGGCTTAGCGCCATAATGGCCATACGATCTGGGAACCATTCGAGATATCGCGTTCGTATCGATTACACCTTGCTCTGACAGGGGCTTGGCAGTGGGGGTTGTGCGGCTTGGCTGAGTCCCTGCCCCCATCACCAAGCGTCTGAATGTGTGAGGACGTGACTTGACCTAACCAGTTTACGCAGTGAGCTTGCGACCTTGCAAGCCGTGTAACATGCTCTTTGACATTGTGAATGATCTCCCTGCCCGTGGTGCGTGTCCCAACGAAGTGGACCGCTTGCGATTGCGGGTTTGGAGACAACCGATTGCGGGAATATCCGCTTCCCTTTGTGGACGCTTATCGATTGGCGATAGGCGTTTTCAAGAGGAAATGCGTTATGACCACTATCGAAAAGACCAAAATCCCGGCCGCCCTTGTCGCCAATGCTCAAGCGGTTCTGGCTAATGGCTCAAGCTCGAAAGCCAAGCGTCAGGAAGCCCTTGCGGTTCTGTCGAAGGCTGGCGTTCAACCTGCAAGGGCTGAGACTGGCAAGGTCGACGTCCTGAAAGCCGCTGCAGCCAGGGAAGCCGCTCACAAAGCTGAGATTGGCAAGGCTGTCAAAGGCATTGCCGTCAAGAGCCTTGAGCAGGAACGGGCCGAAGCTAACGCCGCTGTCGATGCTCTGGACATGCAGGCTGGCGAAACTGTTGGGGAATTCACCTCTCGGCTTATCGGTGAACCAGCGCCATTGACGAACATCCATTCCCATAAAGACGTTGCAGCGCCTGAAGTTGCGCCTGTCACAGCCGATGAATTGGCAGCTGCCTTGGCCATTATCGAACGGGCGACCAAACAGCAAGCTGAGGCTATTCGCAAGGCTGCGGCCGAGCGCAAGAAGATTGCGCCAGAAGGCGAGAAAATCAAGAAAGAGAAGCCCTTGACTGACGCTCAGAAAGCCAAGCTCGCCAAGGCTGAGGCGGCTTCAGCAACCTACTCAATCACCTGTATGGCCGCTATGAGCTTCGTCGGCAAAGGGCTTGGCGAGTCCAAGAAAATGCAAACTGCGCTTACCGTTATCAGCCTGCCCGCCCTTCGCTGGCTTGCTAAGCGGTTCGAATTTAAAATTCCATCAGATAAGAAGTCGGCTGTGTTGATCCGTGAGTTTTTGCGGGTCGAATTGCTGACGCTTAAGCCTAAGGAAGCCTGAATTTGATAAGCGGCGGTTGCGAGAGAGTGCACGCTCTTGCGCCGCCCCTTTGGGAATGTTCTGGATTGGGCCAGAGCATTTTCAAGGGTCAATTCAACATGATGTTTTATATCGCCTTTACCGCCTTCTTTGCCTTCGCAACTGGCTTCCAAGTTGGACTCGCCGCTATCCTCATGAACTGGGGGAACAACTAATGCTTGGGATTTTGAAAGATTTACGCTTCGACGTGTCGGGCTTGGCGGTGGTCATGGCCGCGCTTTCCGTCGGAATCCTCGCAGGTTGGTCCGTGGTTCCTGTGCTGTGGAACGAGCAATGATCGAGCGACTCTCCCTTTGGGCTTGCCTCGTCCTTATCTGGACGCTGCAAACAGCAATAGTCGTTGTGACAACAGGCGGTTGCGCTCAATTCACATTCAAGCTCGTCGCCACGCTGGCGCATTGAGAGGTTCACAATGAGAAAGATCGATCGATTGAAACTTGCCCTGAAGAGCGGAGCTTTCTGGCAATCATTTGCTCGGAAGACCCCTGTTATCTCAACAGAAGTCAACTATACCCCAAAAGACGCTGACTTCATACAAAAATCCAACGAATTATGGGCTAAGTACACGGATTTGCGCAGAAAATATCTAGACGGCCAAACTTGGGCAAGCCCTGATTCGCCCTACTATGCCCGATGCATCGCCCTATACGAGGCGCATGATCGCGATTTTACTCGCCTGACCGAACGCTATCCAAGTTGGTGACAATCGTTGATTTCGCTCACATAAAAAGTGCGAACACGACGTCGTGGCTATTCGATCCAATGGGGTGCAAAGACATCCCATTTAGTGGACTAGCAACGTGTAAGTAAAGGAGAAGTATTTATGCGCATGATCAAAGCAATGCAGAACGGCATAGTTTTCTATGTCGTCGCTGACTACAACCGCGTGCACTATCGCTCGATGGACAAAGGCGCGGCCAAACGTGAGTTGCGCCTCCGCAGCGGCCGCCGTTCGGCCAAGCTGGATAGCAATCGTCAAGCGTGGGTGTGGGTGGCGCTATGAGACTTGTGCTAACGCGTGACATATTCGTCATGGATTGCCCGTGGCTGGATCGCGCCTTCGAGAAAGGCGATCTGGTATGGGCTTACCATGGGTGCACCTATGGGTGTGTGTCCGATGGCGGGCGGGCTGTGACGCTTCATGACGGCCAGTTGCCGTTCTTCGAATTGCCGCGCGACGCTCTTGCGCCTGTACGTCCAGAATTGGCGTACAGCGTTCGCTGACGGCTGTTTGCCCTTGGCGGCCTATCTATCAACCTTAAAACGTTTCGTGGCTGTACTGGCCATAGGAAAGGGATTTAGAGGCTATGGAAACGATTGTGACTGTGAAAGACCTGCTTGGCCACGTGAGAGACGCCAATCAAGGTGATCCGTGGGGAGAATCTATGGCGTGGATGTTTGCGACAGCGGCCAAGCTTGAATTCGAGTTTGGCGGAGCGCCTGACGAATGGAGGTTCCATCCGGGCGCCGGAACAACCTCAGCCAACTGGCGCGAATCGTTCGAAAGCTATGAACTCGATATGCTGGAAGGCGCTGACGAAGACGTCCTTACCCGGTTTGGCGCCATCATGAACCGCTGGGCCAATAAATGCAAAGCCGCTGGCCTTAGCTACTGATCGGCAATTCAAGCATGCGTCGAGAGGCGCGTGCTTTGATGGCTGATTATGGCCTATTTGAAGGGAAACTCAATGACTTACACACTGCCAACTGGCGTCATTTCCGAGGCGCGCGACCACAATTCCATGCTTCTCGATCTGATCAACTGGATGTCTGTTCAAGACGGACTCTATGACACGATGAACGCCTTAGCCACGCAGAACGGCGATGGCGGATGGAGTGAGGGAAATTACATTCAGCATCGTGACGCCAACGATGGAGATTATGCGTGCGCAATCTTCGACATCATGAATGATCTGGCTGGGTTTCTTCCTGAAGGTCATATGTGGGGCTTCTCGGATGGGAAGATTGGAATATTCGAGTGTAGAATCAAAATCGTGACCGATGAACATCCTTACGATGACAAGACCATAGACTCATTTAAGATGATTGCCGCCATCATGGAGCAAATAGCTCCATTGGCAGAATCGATGGCTCGATTGTCAGGTGCGGCTATCATTCGCCTTGGAAGTCGTGCGTCTGAGTCTGACCGGTATTTCCTGGAATCATCTCGCGAAATAGGAGACCTAATGACTAAAGACGGAAGGTCAATCGATTTTGTATACCGCAGACTGATCGGAGAAATTGCGCACAGAGAGAACAGGAATAACCGTAAGGGCTGACAATTCTCGCTCACATCCTTCGGGGTGTGGGCGGCGGTGGTCAACTCCAATGAAAGGGAAATCCTATGACCAAGACATGCAGAACATGCCGCTTCTACGATGAGATCGCCCCGAAAGAGCATATCGAGGAGGATTACGGCCTTGGCCTTTGCACGATCAAGCACGATCGGTTGCCGCTATGGGCAAAAGGATGCATGTGCAACACATACGTGCATAGCGATTGGAAGGATTGCCCGGCGTGGACGGCGCCCGAGGCTGCGAAGCCATGAGATATCGAATTTACACAACGAAAGAGCGGGCCGAGAGGCGAATCGCCTGTGAGAAGGCTGAATCACAATTCGCGGCCATGAAAGCCATCCCTCATCCGGACTCGCGATATACTGGGTGGGTCATTCATGGTAAGCCCCCTACTGGCAAAGTTTGTGGCCTTATGCGCAGTGGGTGGAAGACCCTTCCTGAATAAGGGGGCTGGCAGTGTTGAGGGGGCTTGGCGGCTCCCTCCTCTTTTCTCAGGCGCTGTGGTTGTTGCAGCGGCTCAGCAAGGAGACTTACTCCTCAAGATAATACACTTCGAATACCTCAGTCAAGATTTCCTTCATGTAAGTCTTGACTGTCCCAAATCTGGGGTCGCAAGCCGTTCCCGTTGGGGCGCCCCTGAGCTTGGATAACGCGGAGCACCTGCGGCCAAGGATTATCGCTGTGTCGAGAGGGAGATTGAGGCCGAGGAGATTGCCCCAAGCCCTTACCGTATAATCCTCTGAGGCTATGGTTGACGCCTGGGCCTTGGCTTCTGCAACCTTGGCCAGATGGAGGGCCTCGTGAGCAAGGCCGTCTGTGGCTTCCTGGCGAGCTTCCAGAGCGTGTTGGCGACGCTCGACGTCCAGCATCGCTTGAGCCTGGGCGACGAGCATCTCGGCTGGCGTCATGGCCTTAAGCTGGTAAGCCCCCGTCTTGCGAATGGACGGCATAACCTCCTCGCAAAGCCAATCCTGGATGGCTTCGGCCTTGGGAAGTTTGGAGCGATTTATGAGCCGGTTGACGTCAGACTCGGGAATCATAAGTGTTTGATTTTGTAGGGTGAGGGAAACGCTCACCCCAATGGAATCAATGGCTCGCGCCCGCTTGCAATGGGTGCGGATGGCCTCTGGAGGATTGGCGTAACCGAGCATCGTCGCCACATCGCGAGCGACAAACCAGGGGTTGCCTTGGGTGTCTACGATCGTGCGAATTTCGTGAGCTTCGAATTTGAAAGGAATCAAGTTGGTCATTTCCAGCCTTTCTGTGCTGCTTTCTGTAGAGTGAGGAGCGTGGCGACAGTGCAGAAAGTCACCGGGTTCAGCCGCTAAGCCTAGCCACGCTAGGTTCAATATATGCCTTGACAAGGGAAATGTCAACTCTTACTGAGGGATTTCACGCCATTCCATGGTCACGCTCAACGCCGCCCCGGATATGGTTTGTCCGTTGAAGTTCAGGCATACGGACTCGTTGACGCCATGGAGAACAATGCCCTGGTCTTCTTCAATTCCGTAATGCCTTGTCCTCTCGTATACTTGAGAAGTAGCCGCCGCCATGGTGAACTTAATGGCCTCAACAGTCCCTACCGCAGTCCCAACAGTCGGATTAGCTGTATACGCCATGACAGTGGCGGTTCCAGCCGGGTTAGCGCTGTCGTTAGGGACATCCGTCAAGGCCGTTGAGGTTCCACCCGTATTGGCCGATGACCGCTTGATTAGCAACATGTCTACCGCGGTGTTTGATGTAGCCGTCCCAGAGAAGTCAACCTGCTTTAGGACAAGGTCTTTCGTCGCAGACCCGCTCAAGCATGATATGTCAGTGGCGGCGGCGGCCAGGACAAGGCCAGATATGGCCGCTGAATACGTGTCCCGTTTCTCAACCGTCGTAATAGCCCTGCCCTTGATATCGGAGCGGAAAGGACGAATAGCCCCTTCTGTCAGGGTAGGTTTTGCCGCATTGTACTGCATGCCGGGCGAAACGCCATATCCGCCAATCGTGTTATACGCCTGGGAATAGGCGTACCCTCCGCCCAGCGCCAGGAGGCACGACGCGGCAAGAACTCTTCTCATTTTGGTGATCCTTCATGAAAATTCTCAACCTATGAGGGAACACCGTAGAACAATTTTACATATTACACAACGCCTCTCTCTGTCCCGGCCGCCTCATGGTGAGACGGCCCGATCAAGGAGAAGCTGCATGAAACAAAAATTCGATGAACATCGGGACACTATATTCGAGATATGCGTAGTCATCAACTGCGCTATCGCCGCATATGAAGCCTACGACACCCCCCAATCGCCAATCGTCCTGTTGCTCGTTACAATGCTTCTATTCAAATAAGGAGAGAGCCGTGAAGAAAGTCATATCCATTATTATAGCCGGCGTGACGCTCGCCATCGCTGGCGCCGCCTCAGCCTATGACCGTTGCCATTACGAGACCCGATCAGACAGCCGCGGGACTTACAACGTGCTCGTATGCTGCGACGAAAATGGCCGTTGCCGGGAAAGTCGCGTGAGATGATGAGAACCCCAGGAACTGGAAGAACCAAGGCCTACATGAGACGGGGCAACGCCGAGGATACGGCGGACGCGATTCAAGAGGCCATGCCTCTGTGGAACGTCACTGTGCAGCCAAGCCCTGAAAAGCCTGCCCATTGGGGCGTGCGAGCGGAGCGAGTCATCTCAGATATCAACGAGCACGGCTCTAGAGACGCTCCAGACGGGCGAAGGCCTCTTATGCTGGCGGATATCACCCCTCCGCCACCAAAGGGCTGTGCGGGCCGCTCGCAGGTTGTATGGCTCAAAGAGAGCGGAATAACATTTCCGAAGGATGATTGAATATGTGGGCAAAAGCGTTGAGACAAGTCCTGTTGCTCATGATCGGCGTGCTATTGTTGGCAATAGCAATGAGCGCGTTCATTAACATCGGATAAGAAAATGAGAAGCATCTTAGAAAAAGTGATCGATGATAGCCCATACACTCACCCAATGCTGGTCTCTGCGTTAGGGCAGGGTTATAACCTGCAACGCGCAAAAACACCCTCCATAGCCTTAACAGCGGAGGGTGAGCAAGTCGGAGAGAGGATTGTCAAAGATCATAAGTCCGCCCGCTTGGACGTCCTTGTTATCTCCTACAATAGCACGGAATGAGAACAAATCAAGGGGAATCTTCATGGATTTCGAATATGAACTGATGAAGCTGGTTTGCCACGCCATGACATGCGCCACTGTGTGTTTCGTCGCGTGGCTCATATTCCGCTAGTCGCTAGCCAATGAATCGACTTGGACCGCTTTCTCTTCAGTGCGCTGGAGAGGGAGCGGCTCGATGTCGATCACTCTCAGGTTAGGCGCTGGGAGAGCTTTCTCCTGGCGCCGTCTCTCCAGCTGTTCGAGCGCTTCCCCAAATCCGACGTTCACATTCACCTCGGATTTGGCGTTTTGCCCGTACACTTCAGGATTAGCCTTGCTGGCGGCCCATTGCCTGGCGCGAATCATGTTCGCCGCCTGGCTGGCGGGTATTGAGGCGTCGTCTGCTATGTCAATGACAGCGTCTGCCAGGAAGTGAGCCCCCGCCGCTTTTGCGTTGGTGTAGGCAGATTTGAATTCCGGGCTATTGGTGAGATATCTCGCAACCATGCGCTTGGCGCGGGCCGAGTCCACCTGAAGCTTCTGACTCTCGAATTTCGACAGCTTCTCTCCTCGGGATAGCCAAGCAAGGATTGCGTCCAGTATGGGCTTGTCGCTGCTCCCGTCATTGCGTGGGCGGCCAAATGAACGGGAAATGATCGGAGGAGGGGCTTGGCAGGTGGAGGGTGTGCGCCCAACCCACGCCATGAGGCGGTCAAGCTCGTCCTGCTTGGCGGAGTAATGGTTCTCCACATCCAGAATCACGTTAGCCGGCACTCCGGATTCAATCCCTGCTGTCCGGCGAGTGGCCAAGCCACGCTTCTCGCGGACAAGATCGCCGAGAACTGGGAGGGCCTGCTCGCTCTGGTCGAATTTTACGCGGATTTTCATCCGTTCGCTGGCAGTTCGCGCGGGCCCTTTCCTCATGACGTTAGCTCAACGCCGGATGGCTGAGTCCATCGACCGCCAGCGTGGAGTCCACAGGGACTTCCGCGGTGGCGGGAACTGGCAACACATCGTCCAGGGCCTTGCTGAGGGCCGCATAGTCGGCTTCTGTGACTTCCGCAGGCGCTGGAACCGAAGCCGCCAGCTTGGCCTTGAGGTCAGCAATCTCCGCGATCTGGTTGGAGATGACGGCCGCAGCGGTGGCGACCCTGATTCTCAGCTTATCGAATTCTAGGCTCATTTTGACTCCAGTGAACAGCTTCAAGAAGGACATTGTTACCTCGCGATCAAAAGTTTAAGCGATACAGCTTAGGCGGGCAAGGACAAACTTGTCTTTACGTTCTGTAAAGCGTTTAATTGGGTGAATTCAGTTACGGAGTTAAAAATGACAGGAAGAATCAGGAGGGTCGGCAATGTCCGCCTGCCCGACGATCAGCGCTCTACGTGGAATGTGACAAGGCCGAACTCAATCGTCAACCATATCGACGACGATCAGGGCATGCGCGAAGCGCCCGGCCCGGTGGTGACCGAATCTCACATGTCGGCTATGGAACCCCCTAAGACACCGAAAACATGCCAGAAACACGCCAAAAACACACCAATTAGAAGCAAGAAGCCCAAAATAAGGGCCGTTCTGCCGCATGACGCCGACATGAGCGCCGTCGTTCATGACAGGGAAGTCCCGCTCAGAACCGTCTTTAACATGCGCATACCGACCAAGCTCCTCCAGCATTATCGGGAGAGCGGGCCAAACACCAGCGCCAGGATAATCGCTGTCCTGGAGATGTTCGTCAGAGAAGGAGGTGAATTCGTTGGTGGTGATTAGACTAAGGTATGACTATACAAACCGGATAGACTGTGCTAGTGTACAGTCATCCTAAGGAGAAGGACATGACAAAGTACATTCGCATTATCGAAAGGGGGCAGACGGTATTTCGATTTCCTGAACCCCAGGACGGCTCTGCAACAGAGCAGTTATCCGAAATCGTGGCCATGGAAATTCTACGTGGCCATAACAAAGTGAATAAATCCACCGCAATCAAGAACGCGATTGCATTTTACCACGCGGCATTAATAAAAGGAATAGCACATGAGCATAATGAAGCCCTTCACACGCTTTCAGCACAGGAAGATGAACACTCTGACTTCGGCAACGCCGATCAGTGACGAGGAATTGATGGCCTTTGCGCCATCTATCTTCCAGGAGTTCAAGGGTGAAGAACGCTCAGAGCGTTACTCGCACATCCCGACTCGCATCATCCATCAGGAAATGACAAAGGCTGGCTTCTACCCAGTGAAGGTGGTCAAACAGACGGTGCGCCGCGTCGATCATTCTCCCGAGGCCGAGGAGGCCGCAAGGACGAAGGAAGCCTATTCCAAACACATGGTGATGTACAGGCACCCCGACGCGCTCAACCCTCTGGAGAGCCACGGCGTAGGGCAGGTGGGCTATGTGGGCGACCACAGCGGCAAATGCTCGATCCAGATGTTTTCCGGATGGCTGGAGCTTCTCTGCGGCAACGGACTGATCGCTGGGCGCGTCGCCGAGGCGATCAGGTTGGGCCACGTCAAGCTCGACGTCGTCGACGTGATCAACGCGGCGTTCAAGATGATGGAGGCGATTGGCCGGATCAGCGAGTGGCGCGGAGAACTCCAGTCTACCCCAGTGAACTATAAGACGGCTATAGACTTCGCCGAGGAGGCGCTCCTGCTCCGCTGGGAGGATGGCAAGGCCCCGATCTATCCCAGGCAATTACTGGCCGAACGTCGCGTCGGAGACACCTACGGCAACCTCTGGGGCGTCTACCAGCTGGCGGAGGAGAACATGCGCCGGGGCGGGCAATCTCCACAGGCGGCGCATGTCCGCTACTGGGCGGCCAAGCCTGAAGAGCAAAGGCTCCTTCCTCGTCCGAAGAAAGTGGCCCCAATCAACGCTCTCGACGCCACGCTGAAGTTCGAGAAGAGTATCAGCGATCTGGCTGACGACTGGTCGAAGAGACTGGCTAAGGCCGCATAACCACCGAGTGACGTCTCGGCCAACTGTAAAGGATTTCTTTACAGTTGGAACGGACGCCAAGGATGTTGTCCGACAAGGAGGATAATATGAAATTTGAAGTCAAGAACAGATTCTCAGGCGCTGCACAGTTTACAGCCGAAATTGAATGTGACGAGAACTCCTTACTATCGATGAAGATGGGGTTGGCTGTAAAGTGGGGGATAAATAACAGAGCAGATCTGACCGGAGCTAATCTCTCCGAAGCTAATCTCTGCGGAGCAGATCTCCACGAAGCCGATCTCTCCGAAGCTAATCTCTGCGGAGCTAATCTCTGCGGAGCTAATCTCTACAGAGCTAATCTCTACAGAGCCGATCTCTCCGAAGCTAATCTCTCCAGAGCCGATCTCTCCGAAGCTAATCTCTCCAGAGCTAATCTCTGCGGAGCTAATCTCTGCGGAGCAAAAAACTCACCTGTAGTTATCAACTGGCTGGAATGGACAGCATTCATTTACGAGGATTTCATGAAAATAGGATGCAAAACAATAAACAGAGACGTAAACCGAAGAGAAAGGATTAATGAACTCAATGATGACTCCTATGGAAATCTTATGCCAATCGTAGAGTTGATATGGTCTACGGTTTTCCCAGAAGACCAACCCAAACCAAATGCGAAGATAGAAGGCCCCATCTGACCAACGTTGACGTCTCGGCCAACCTGTAAGCAATCCTTACAGGTTGGAACGGACGCCATGCTACGAGACTTGGCAATCCCGCCAAGATCAATCATAGCTCCAATAACCCCTAACAGAGATGTTCATATGACTGACTTCAACTATCAGGCGGCGTTGACTTTGCGGTCAACGAACGTGAAGACCGGGCCGATCCCGGTGAGCACCACGACAGCGGACACATGCGCCGAGGATTGCCCCTTCCGCGAGGCGTCATGCTACGCCCGTGGAGGCCCGTTGAGGATTTTCTGGGACGCAGTAACCCGGAAGGAGAAAGGCAAGCCATGGGAGGCCTTCTGCGCCGATGTGAAGGCCCTCCGGGATGGAACGTTCTGGCGTCACAACCAAGCTGGAGACCTGCCCGGAGACGGCGTGGTTATCGACTGGGACGCCGTCATGATGCTGGTGGACGCCAATATGCGGAAGAAGGGCTTCACCTACACCCATTATCCAATGTCATTTGAGTGGAACGCCAGCATTGTCGAGGAGGCCAACAGACTTGGCTTCACCATCAACGTCTCGGCCAACTCAGTTGAGCACGCCGACGAGCTGAAAAAGCTGACGACGGCGCCGGTGGTTGTCGTGCTGCCGATGGATTACCCAGATAGTGGAGGGCATACCCCTGACGGGCATCGAGTTGTTGTTTGCCCTGCGACAACTGCCAGGAACCTGACTTGCTTGGAGTGCAAAATCTGCGCTTCGCCCGTGAGGAAATCCATTATCGGATTTAGGGTTCATGGATGTAGGGCTCGGCAGGCTGAAGCGGTGGCGCTTGGATGGGTCGCCGGGTAATCGTGGGGTTTGGTGGTTTTTTGATTGCAAAACGCCCTGGAGGTGTTTATTCTCCAGGGCGTGGCGATTTAAGAATCGCTACATCGGGTGCTTTGATCTTGGCGGACAAACCCCGATGCGACTTAATTGCCTGACGACCTTCGCTCACTCAGAGCACAATGTCAAGGTCAAAAAAAATCAAGCAATAGAATACACCGCCAAGATCGACCACGCGGACGACATGAGTTTGACCGGCGCGCGTCTTCGGTGATGGCATGCCCCAATATCAAGCGAGGCTGGGACTGGGGCCGGTAATCCAATGGGCGCTACTGCCGATCCAGGGGGAGGACTTTTCCCGAAGAGAGGCGCCCGAAGATAGGGTCGAAGTCTTCAAGGACCACTATCTGTCTACATGCGCCGAATCCCTTCCGAAAGGTTAGGATAAGCCCTAGACACTGGAGACGCCACGCCTTTCGGCTTGGAAGGGTCTCCTGTGTCTAAAACAACCGATCCCTAACCGAAGATTAGGGGAGCTTCCTTAGAACTTAATTGTCAGATCATTATGTCAAAAGCAGATATCACCAGAGAAATTGCTCTTGCCCAGTTGTGCCAGACCAACGCAGCCCTTGCTGGCGACATGAAGATGGCCGACGTAGCTTTCTACAGGATAACCGACCTCAAAAGAGAGCTGAAGGCAGCGAGCCCAAGAGAACCCCGCCTGTTGGCGGGACGAATAGGCCCCACCACAACCGGCAGAGTCTGAGATAGCGTCAGGGAGCTGGCCGCGACCTCCACCCTGCCGAGCCCCTTATGCCTAAACGTCAACCAAAGGAGAACTACATGAGCATCAAAACTTACGAAGTAACAGATAAGATAGCCGATATTGATGACAAATTCGTCAATCTTGTGGACGGTATTAACAACCTTGACGACGCCCTGACGCACTTTGGGCACACCAATGAAGACCTTGAGGACGCGTCATTGATTCTCGATTCTCTGTTCTTGGCCATAGAAAAAGCCAGGGTCAAGGCCAACCGATTGGCGGAAAAACTCAGGGATAGATGAGCCATGGAAACTGGATACCTGAAAGAGGACATCCGGGAGGTGATCAGTTTCAAGAGCACATCCGGCCGACGTGGGTTGCGTCCTCGCTCCTGGTTCGCCAAGGCGTATCGCGTCGTTGATAAAGATGACCGCGATATGATCTTTCCTTGGGCGCTGTCCAAGAAAGAGGCCATGGAGACGGCCAAAGCCCTAAACATCGATCTAAAGGAGATATCAGAATGACCCCAGAACTCTACGCAGACCTGGCCATGCTCATCGTGGCCGTAGACCTCCACCTGTCGGGGCGCTTCTGGTGGAGGAGCGTATTCCTCAACGCCACCGCCATAATGTTCTTCCTGAAAGCCTTTCACTCATAAGGAATATACCATGGAAATCAAGAGAACGCCATACCGCATACTTCACTGGCATAAGGCAGATTGCCTCGACATCAACCACGCGATCAGCCACGCCATGAAGCTACTCGACAAAGACCTGAATGGCGCCACCGCAAGAGGTGATGTCCCGGAGATAGATCGGCTCGTCAAATACCGGACAACACTTCACAATCTACTCGTCGCCGCCATCGAGATATAAGCCACGCTGCCGGCGCTCATCAATCTGGTGAGCGCCGCGAGGGTTGCTTATAGCCCGTATTGTCTATACAAAGGAAATACACATGCCAGCGAGCACAACAGACATCACCATCTATTTCACGATCAACGCCGAAGGCGAGTTCGAAGTAGGGACTGAGGCCGACGAAGCCGAGGAGCGGTTCTCTGAGACCATATCATCATCATCATCTTGGCGTAGCCGCACTTACCGGGTGGAGATAACGGATGTGGAGCTGCCAGACGACGAACCAACCACGATCAAAGTGTCGATGAAGTCCGCGACGAAGATGGTGTAAACGGAAAAGGCCGCTTCGGATGGGAATTCAAAGCGGCCTCATTCAGCAACCAAGGAGGAAAAATCCTTATGGAAAATAATCTACCTGAAACAATCCGTCTCGTCAACGGAGAACGGACCATACTCCCAATCAAGGCCCAGATCGGTGACGAAGTCGTCGACGCTATCGTGGCGCGCGACCTCTGGGGCTGGTTGAGAAGCCAATCCCAATACATGGATTGGTTCGGGCTGCGGATAACACAAGCCCAACTAGTTGAAGACGTTGACTTTTCTTTGCTTCAGAAATCTATGAAGCAAACAGGACGAGGCGGACACAACCGAAAAGACTACGTCGTCACCGTGGACGCCGCCATGCATATGGCCATGTTGGAGCAAACCCAGCGGGGCCGGGAGGTTAGGCAAGACCTCATCGACTGGAAGAAGAAAGCCAAGGCGATGATCAGGTCTCAACCAGCGGCGATCAACGTCCGTGACCATGGACAGCTCACCGAGATCACTCTCCAGCTCATCGAGGTCAACAAGGAGCTGAAGGAGGAGGTGGCCGAGCTCAAGCCGGACGCCGAGGGCATGCGTATGCTCCGGTCAGCTGAGGGGGCGATGACCCTGACGCAGGTGGCCAAGATGCTGGAGGTCAAGCGGCCATGGCTGTTCGACCTGCTGACCGAGTGCGGCTGGCTGTACGTGCAGAACGGCGTCCACCAGCCCTACGCGCCTCTCATGAAGCAGGGAATG
>JGI20214J51650_10000673_pt1 | contig 21354 bp, 17 predicted proteins | sample WetSurMetagenome_FD_51650 | JGI IMG/M metagenome (IMG submission 51650) | reverse complement strand
CCATCAGCGTGGTGATGCCGACGGAATACAAAATCACCATTCAGGGATTCCTTCAGCAGCTCTTGGGAATGTTCCCGAACATGTTCCCGATCCTACGACATCTCATGGGGTACTAAAACCCCCCCTCTTTTCCTCTTTTTTTTCTGTTTCAAGTGTGTCCCATCACAGTTGACATTCACCGAATATCGCCGAAATGAACACAGCGGCAAAAGTTTTAAATAAAGATTTCCCTTCCTTACCTCCTACAACCAATCAGAATAACAGGTGTAAATCATGGCAAAAAGCATGTACGACTATGTAGGTGATAAGTGGAAAAAACCAGATACGTCCTTTAAATCACCGCAGAAAAACCGGATGATCCAGTGGAGACGAGAGGAGAACTATCTGAGGGTTGACAAACCGTTACGGGTGGACCGTGCACGGTCACTGGGGTATAAAGCAAAACAAGGCTACATCATCGTCCGCGGACGCGTGCGTCACGGTGGATTGAACCGGCATCAGATTAAAGGAGGGAGAAAACCTTCTGCGCGAGGAACAAAGAAGCTCACCGCGGCGAAGAGCTCCCAGCGAATCACTGAAGAACGGGCTGCTGCTCATTTCCCGAACATGGAAGTCCTGAACTCGTACTGGGTCGGAAAGGACGGCATGTACCATTATTATGAGGTTATTTTGGTTGATCCAGCACATCCTGCTGTCGTGAATGACCCTAAGATCAACTGGATATCTGCATTCCCGAACAGACGACGTGTCTTGCGGGGAAAGACCAGCGCAGGCCAGAAGGGACGAGGGTTGATGTACAAAGGGAAAGGTGCTGAAAAAGTCCGTCCGAGCATCCGGGCACATCAGAGCAAAGGAAAATAATTTTGTTTTATTTATCGGACGACCATCACGGGTTTTGCCGCGTATTGAACGACTTTATTGGCGACGCTGCCGATCGGATATTTTCCCAGCGCGCTGGAGCCTTTGCTTCCCAGGACGATCAGATCGACTCGCAGATCGTTTGCCACATCGATGATGAGCGCAGCGATGTCTTCTCCTTCTTTTACCATCCCGTTGATCGTAAACCCGTGGGATCCGATATCGCGGATGACGTCGCTGATCATGGAGTGCGCTCGCACTTTGATAAGTTCATATGTTTTTTGATCCAGAAGATTCCGATCAGAAGGCAAAGGGGTGATCGCAAGGAGGATCAACTCACCGTCATCATCGATGATCATCATGGCTTTGTTCAAGGCGTTTTCCGCTCCTTCTGAGCCGTCAAACCCGACGAGCACGCGTTTCATAGATTATTTCTTCCTCCATACCGGGCCGGAAGCGGTGTCCTGGATCTCAAATCCGAGTTGATCGAGGTTTTTTCTTATGTGGTCCGCGGTCTTCCAGTCCTTGTTTTTTCGTGCGTCATCACGGGCGACAAGTATTGATTTCATCAGCGCATCAATCGTGGGTGATTCTATTGTTTTTCCGCAGGACTGCAGCAGTGTTTGCAGTGCAGCGGTGACATCGGAGTTTTCGTTCTCCGGGTTCTTAGCAGCAGCCTGAAACAGCGTCAGCACCGAACAAATCTTAAGATAGACGCCAAGAGCATGCTTGCTGAGTTCCGGATTTGGCAGTGGATACTGCTCAAAGAACCGGTTGCTTTTATTGACGAACTCAAAGATCGAGGCAAACGCCTTGGGCGTGTTCAGATCGTCATTCATCGCCTCCTCGAATTCTTCTTGGAGTTCTTTNATGGTTTTCANGTATTGTTTCTCAGGTTCCTGTAACATCGAAAGCGATGGTTTCTGATTTGAAGCGCTTTTCGCCTGCTCCTCAAGTCGTTCTTTGACCCGATAGAGGCGTTCACGTCCTTTTTCTATGTCGGTGAGAGCTTTTTCGCTGAAATCGGGGGGGCTGCGGTAGTGTGCCTGGGCGAAAAACATCCGCAGGATCTCTGCATCCCATGTCTTGAGCATATCCTTGACATTGATGATGTTTCCGATGGATTTGGACATCTTCTCCCCGTTGATGGTGAGCAGACCGATATGCATCCAGTAGCGTGCGAACTGCTTGCCGGTCGCAGCCTCTGCTTGGGCGACTTCGTTTTCATGGTGCGGGAACTGCAGGTCCATGCCGCCCCCGTGAATATCGAACGTCGATCCAAGTAAGCTGCAGCTCATCGCCGAGCATTCGATATGCCACCCTGGTCTGCCTAAACCCCACGGGGAATGCCACGTGGGTTCCCCGGGTTTTGCTTTCTTCCAGAGCGCAAAATCCAGCGGGCTGCGTTTCAGATCCCCGGGTTCGATGCGGGCGCCTTTTTTCATCTCTGCAACGTTCTGACCGGAGAGTTTCCCGTAGTTGCTGAATTTTTCAACAGAGAAATACACGTCGCCGTCAGCGACGTACCCGTAGCCCTTTTCAATGATCTGGCCGATCATCTGCACCATCGCAGGGATGGCTTCGGAAGCCTTCGGGTACAGGTCAGCGCGTCTGACACCGAGTGCATCAAGATCAGCGAGGCATCGATCAGCGAACCGCTGTGAATACAGGAGCGGGTCGACACCTTCCCTGTTTGCCGCCGCAATGATCTTATCATCGACATCGGTGATGTTCTGGACATACAGCACGGTATTTCCCTTATACTCAAGGTACCGTCGGATCACATCGAACGCGACATAGGTACGGGCATGCCCGATATGCGCGTCGCTGTAGACCGTCATGCCGCACACATACATCTTGACCTTGCCGTTCTCAACAGGAACAAATTTTTCTTTTTTCCTGGAGAGCGTGTTATAGATTTGTAACGTCATCTCNTATACACTACACNTCTAGCTAATGGATAGAAAAATATATAATTTGTGGTAAAAGCACCCACAAAATAATTGTAATANAAAAGGGAATATTGGATAAAAGACTTCTATTCTTTTGTGATAAGCACAGAAGTTCTAACATTCCCTANGACAAAGAATCAGAACAGGGTTTAATAAATCTGATGTTAAAAAAACAACTCTTGAATCCGAGGAGCATTAATTCGGTTTTTAGGACTTATGATTTTAACGAATTATAAATAAAAAAGAAAGGGGGAGTTTTATGTTTTAATCTTTGTGAAGATGAACAATTGTGTACCATTCACGGTTAATGGTTCGTCTCCAACTTTCGCTGTTATTTGGATATTCCCAAACCCTAAGAACATCCGTGTTCCTACCTTTCCTATTTGCCCAGGAGCAATTGTATCAATTGTACCAATCTCTGTGAAATCAATATGACCAAGAATACCGCCTTTTATACTAATCTGCCACGCAACATTGTTAGCATTAGCTGTCCCGTTGTTCTTGATGACGAGATAGGCTCCAAGACCACCTTGTATAGTGTATTCTAAAAGTGCAAACAGATTTAAAATTTCCTCTTCACTTAATGCCCGATTGTAAATACGGACTTCATCAATGGTTCCAGTAAAGAAACCCCAATGGTCAGGTCGATTGCATGTGCCGATTGAATTGGTATCTGTGCTCTGGGTAGCAAACCATATCCCTAAGGGTTCTTGATTATCCTGCCAATTGGGAAAAACTTCTACGCCGTCAAAATAGAAACGATTTGTTGACCCATCTGATAAAAAGGCAACAAAATGCCATTGGCCATCGTTTGCTCCAACATCGACTTTCCCTTGATAATTCGAGTCCAATCCATAGACGTCTCTCGCAAAAAAGAGTTTGCTTCCGTTAAATCCAAACGCAATATATGGTTTATTTGAATATTCATTACCCTCAGCATAGATGAGTCCAGCGGGTCCAGTGGGCATAGTGTGCTTCACCCATGCAACAAATGTTCCTTGGTTATCTGAAGAAGTAAAATCAGGTGAAGAGATATAATCTGTACCATCAAAACTCATTGCGCCTTTTTTTATTCCATTTGAAATCCATGTTGCTCCATTGACTGTTCCCTGATGATTATTTCCAGAATCATCATATCCAGGATTCGCCTGATTGTTAAAACTCCAATAGGCTTCAAGACCTTCAGCTAATGAAACGGAAGGTTTTTTGTCTGATTTTTCAATGACGTTACTCATACAGGGTATAGCGCTCGTTACGACAAACAATAACATTAACACACATACAACAGCTTTTTTCGACCAACTTTTCTTCATGATTTTTTCACTCCCCTAAAATTATAACGAGAAGTAATATCACGAAAATATATTTAAATATATGTTTTAAAATTTTCATAACAGATGTCACAAAAGACTGTGAGATTGCACTCATTTCAGGATAATAATAACCCTGAGACCAATTCTTTAAAACATATCCTTAGAACACTATTTAATAAAACATTAAAAATATATACTTTATGGATGNTTTGGTGGTTTGTTAGACTGATTTTTATATAGATTAAATTACTGGAATCGGTTTTGCCTTGAAACAAAGAACAGGGAAGACTGAACAGGTAAAAAACTATTTATATGTTACCATCTTAGATAGTAAGGGGATATTATTCTGCATAACGGAAGAACAACTGTGTTATCGAAATCGATCAATCCACTTGATATTAGAGTGCATATTGTCTTGGTCATTTTTTTATTGATAGGAGCATGGTTTGTACCATTATCTTCATCTCAAGTAACGAATAGTAATGGAGAACTTGCATCAAATAGCATTGATGGTCAGATTCTTTTCGCACCGATGAACGGTGGAACAACCTATCTCATCACCCCCTCGGGGGCGGTGAACCACACCTGGCCAAGCAATTATTTACCTGGAGAGGCGGTCCGCTGGCTTGGTGATGGAACCATCCTTCGTTCGATAAAAACCGTTGGTGGGTATGGAGGATCCGGTGGTGGTGTTCAGAAAATACAATGGGATGGTACCATCGAATGGGATTTCCGATACGACACCGATGGGCTGCTCACCCACCATGATATTCTACCGATGTCAAATGGGAATATACTACTGATCGCATGGGAGACGAAAACCCGACAGGAGGCAATCGATGCGGGACGAAACCCGAACTATGTGTCAAGCACCGGTTTTATGCCTGATCACATCATCGAAGTAGAACCTACTGGTCCCACAAGTGGAGAGGTCGTCTGGGAATGGCATGTCTGGGACCATCTCATCCAGGATTTTGACCTGACCAAGGAAAATTATGGAGTGGTAGCGGACCATCCGGAACTCGTTGATATCAACTATGCGAATGACATGGCGGCATTGAAGGACTGGTTGCATACCAACTCCGTAGATTATAACAAGCAGTTCGACCAGATCCTGCTCAGTGTCCATAACTTTAACGAAATCTGGGTCATTGACCATAGCACCACGACCGCGGAAGCAGCAGGTCATACTGGCGGAAACAGTGGCAAAGGAGGCGACCTTCTCTATCGATGGGGCAATCCTGATTCATACAGAGCTGGTGACAGTAGTGATCAAAAATTCTATAGCCAGCATGATGCGGCATGGATAAAACCAGGGTGCCCCGGTGAAGGCAACATCCTTGTGTTCAACAACGGGGTTAAACGTCCTGGCGGGTGGTACTCCACGGTCGATGAGATCAGCCCCCCAGTCGATGAATCAGGGAATTATTATCTTGAATCCGACATGGCGTACGGACCTGAGGGGCAGACATGGATTTACACAGCAGACCCACCACAAAGCTTCCTTGCTGGCCTTGGCTCTGGTGCGGAGCGACTTACAAGTGGCAACACCCTCATCTGTGACGGAGTCGCAGGGCGATTCTTCGAAGTCACCTTCGCAGGGTCAACCGTCTGGGAGTTCGTAAATCCATACCCGAGTCCTGCCCTCAACAATGTGTTCAAGATCGTCCATATCCCCCCAGAAGCACCCCCGGAACCTGACATCCCTGACTTGGATTGCACAGGGAGTCTGTCATGGACTGATGTAAAACCAGGTGACACCGTGATGGGGACATTCCAAGTGAAGAATATCGGGGATACCGGCTCACTGCTCAACTGGTCTATCAACACCTCCTTGTTCACCTGGGGGACCTGGTCATTCAACCCAGCCTCGGGAACAGGGTTGACTCCAGAAGACGGACCAGTCGATGTTCAAGCAACAGTGATCGCCCCTGATGAACCTGAATCAGATTTTGAAGGCTACATCCGAGTCGAAAACCAACAGGACCTGACCGATTTCAATGTCATCCCCGTCTCCCTTGTCACCCCAACACAAAAGTCGTTTGCACTATGGATACCCCATCAGGGTTTGTTGCCTATGATACGACACCATCTGATACTCCATGATTTACAATTCCTTCTGACATTCTTAAAAGATCATCGCTTGTTCTTGAAATAAAAACTCTCAATTGAGCATCATCGGAAAATAAGACCATTAGATCACAATACAATCCTTTTCATTACTCTCCCGTCCTACATTCGAATCTACTGGATGAACCTTTACTTTTATATACGAGTAGTTTATTAGGGATTTCCCTTAACAACAGTTAGCGGAGTGTAGAGAATGGCACGAATCCACGCTCGGACAAAAGGAAAATCAGGTTCTACTCATCCCATGCGGGAGAAACATCCGGAGTGGAGTTCCTTGAACCCCCGGGAAATCGAAGGGCGCATCCTTGAGCTTGCGAAAGCAGAGAAAACCACCAGTGAGATTGGGATGATTTTACGTGATCAGTACGCGGTCCCGGATGTCAAAATCGCGACCGGCAAAACAATTACGCAGATCCTTGCACAGAATAAGATCACCCAGGAAATCCCTGAGGATCTACAGAGTTTGATTAAGACTGCGTTGAAACTGAAGAAACATATTGATCAACATAAAAAGGATCTTAAAACGAAACGGAGCCTATCACTGACTGAATCGAAGATNCGCCGATTGATGAAGTATTATCGTCGGGAAGAGCGACTTCCAGAGGGTTGGAAGTACAGCTTGCAACAAGCAAAGCTCATGTTCGAATAAACAATTCTTCCATTATCTTTTTACGCTTGAATTTGTTTTTCGGTCGGTAGAGACTCATCCATGATCGAAGATATTGCTGCAGCGTGTCAGAAGGCAGCGGAGATGCTGTCGTCGTTCCCACCGTCAATTCGGGTCCGTGTGGTGTCTCATTATGATGCTGATGGTATCTCGGCAGCAGGTGTCCTGTGTACCATGCTTCATCGTGCAGGATATGATTTTCATGCAACCTTGATGCGTAATCCTTTTACGAAAGGCTTTGATCGGCTCAGAAGTGAGCGTAATGAGTTGATCCTTTTTTCTGATATGGGCAGCGGGCAGATCGAGATCATCGAATCACTCGGCTGCAAAGCAGTCATCTTTGATCATCATCAGTANCTCACGGAACATCCCTCGAAGAATATCATACAGATCAACTCGAATCTCCTGGGGGTTGACGGGAATTACGAGGCATCCGGTGCGACGTTGAGTTATTTGTTTGCAACGGCAGTAGACCTAGCAAACGAGGACCTTGCTGCGCTTGCCTTGGCTGGGGCGACCGGTGATAAACAGTTCATCGGTGGTGTCCGCGGGTTGAACAAAACCATCCTTGAGGCTGCATTGCAGAAAGGGTTCCTGACTGAACAGACCAGCATCAAGCTGTACGGAGAGACGATTGCGGATGCATTGTTTTTTTCTGTTGATCCTTACTATTCGGGGCTTTCCGGGAACCGCAAAGCAATCGAATCGATGCTGGGAAAGTTGAAGATCGAACCATCAGCAAACCTGTCAGAAATCCCTCAGGAAGCAATGATGCAGATCCACTCGTTTCTCCTCTTTTCGTTGATCAAGGCAGGTTGCCAGCAGAACATCCTGGAAATGACTATCCGAAAACGCTACATCGCGCCGCAAGGCTGGGAGCTGGAACGGTTTGCTGACCTGCTTGATGCGTGCGGGAAGAACGGGCAGCGGAGCCTTGGTCTTGCGCTTTGTCTTGGCGATGGCACCGCATGGAACGACGCAGTCATGGTCGAGAAAGACTATAAACAGAAGATCCTGGATGGGCTTTCGTCATTGGAACATGGCGGTATCCATGAGACTGCCGGGATGCGGTATTTCTATTCAGATAATTCTTCCCTGGGTGGCGTGGTCGCAGGCATTGCGATGAACTACGTGCTTGATGAGAAAAAACCCCTGTTTTCCCTTGCACGCAAAGAAGCAGATGATGAGGTGCATGTCTCGTGCCGGGGGAACCAGAGGCTTGTTGCACAGGGGTTGGACCTTGGGTCTGCGATGAAGACTGTTGCCGCTGGACTTGGCGGGCATGGTGGTGGTCATAAGATTGCCGCGGGTGCGACAATCGGATTTGGCAGTGAAAAGGAATTCCTGGAAAAGGTTGATACCATCCTTGTAAAACAGATGAAGGGATAATATGAAAGCAGTGTGTACAGTAACATTGGAGTTTGAAAGCCCAGAAAAAGCAAAAAAGGTGCTGCGGAGCGTTCAGACCGATGATCAAGGGTTCGTGAAATCAACGCTGAAAGGAAAAACCCTTGAGGCAGTCGTTGATGCAAAATCTATAGCGTCGCTGCTTCATACGCTCGATGATTATCTGGCGTGTGTCTCTGTGGCTGACGAGATTGTGAAAAAGTGACTTGCCTTATTTTATTACCAATGTTACAATTAAATATCTGTGCTAATATTTAAATACAACTGTTACGTTCTAAATGCAGGGGAAAAAAATTCAGAGGAAGGAAAAAAAATGAAAAACAAAATCGTAGGAATCATTATTGGTATGCTGATGATCGGGTCGACCCTTCCGTTAATGGTATCTTCTAACGAAAACCAGACGAGTGTTCTGGCCAATGAGAGTGAAAAAACAGAGGATTGTGGATGTGACTCACAACAGGCCAGCTCTGACCAAAAACTGTCGGGAAATCCTATTACCATCGATGATGCCACAAGCCAGTCACCGAAACCGGCCATTAACAATGATTTACCACCATATTTCAGCTGGAAAGACGTGAATGGGACGGATTGGACGACACCGGCCAAAGACCAAGGGAGCTGCGGGAGCTGCTGGGATTTTGCAGCAATCGGTGCACTGGAAAGCATCATTCAGATACGGGAAGGATGCGCCGGTCTGAACCTTGATCTTTCTGAGCAGTACGTGCTTTCTTGTCTGCATACTGCAGGGAGCTGCAAGGGAGGGTGGGCATACAATGCGTACCGATACATTAAATTGAACACCTCAGCAGGGAACTTCTGCAACGGGATCATCCCGGAGTTTTGTTTCCCGTATCAAATAAATGATGATGTCCCCTGTTCGAATGTCAGCCCGGACTGGGAAAGCTTCCTCATTCCTCTTTCCACGTATGGTCGTTGGATTCCTGATGGAAGTGTAACGGATCGCAACGCGATGAAAACCAAGATCATGGAATCCGGACCGATCGTCTCAACGATGCTGTTTACTATTTATTCTCATGGCCCAAATAACCTGGAGGAATGGGGCTACACCCATCATAATCCCTCTGATTACTATCCCTATCCTGGTCCTCTGCAGGGAACCAACCATCAGGTCGTCATCGTCGGATGGAAGGATGACTCATCTATCACCAACGGCGGCTACTGGATAGTGAAAAACAGTCTCAGCGAAGAATGGGGGTATGATGGTTTTTTCAACATAGAATACGGCAGTCTTAACATCGATAAGACCGACATCAACTGGGTGGAGTATGATCAAGAGAACTACAGCAACTGGGTGCCTGTTGCGCACATCACGGGACCCGCTCAGGGGGATACGAACCAGCAGATGACGTTCGACGGAAGTGGAAGCATCGATCATGAAGGTACCATCGTCTCCTATGCATGGGATCTCGGCGATGGAACCACCACGACCGGTGCTGCAGTCACCCACACCTATGCACAGAAGGGCATCTATCTCGTCAGTCTCACCGTCACCGATAATGCAAGTAACATCAATACTCAGACCATGTGGGTGTACATTGAGGTAGAAAATCATCCGCCGCAGACACCAAAGCTTACCGGTAAGATGATCGGGAAAAATGGAACAGCCTATCGCTACACCTTTTCTGCCATCGATCCCGATGGTTATGACGTGTATTTTTATCTGAACTGGGGTGACGACTACTGGTATGGAGGTGCGGTCGATTGGATTGGACCGTTCAAATCCGGTGAGAAGGTCACTTTAGAAAAGACCTGGAAGGTAAAGGGGAACTACACGATTCGTGTCAAAGCAAGAGATCCCTATGGCGCGAAAAGTGACTGGGCCACACTTTCGGTGAGCATGCCTGCCTCCGCCAACATACCTTTGCAATGGTTCTGGGAACGACTGTTCGAGCGGTTCCCGAATGCGTTTCCGGTCTTACGACATCTCCTGAGATACTAATCCCATCTTTTTCTTTTCTTTTTTTTCTGATTTTTTTCCTTTCCTTGAGAGTCGTTGTGCTGCGCAGACTCATAAGAATTAAGTATCCATGGAGGGATAACCGACACATGATGCGATTCGATTTACAGGCGAAATTTACACTCAGCGGAGATGTTACTGGTCTTGCAAAAGAGTTTGAGAAGTTTATTACAGCGACGAACGAGTCGATCCTGAAGAAAGGACCAGAGAAACTTGCTCAAATAGATCATTTCGCACTTGAGAAAGACGCTCTTTTATTGTCCATCACATCAGAGGGTGCGCTCCGACCGCATAACGCGCTGCTGCAGATCAAAAACGCACTCAGCAAGGAGCTTGGCAGGACCCATCATGTTGGAGTCCGCGGCATCATCATTGAGAACTACACGATTTCTTTTGATCTTGTGCGTGAGCCGCTTAAAGACGTCAGCATCCCGTTTGCCCAAGTAAAGATCCAAGGGAAACATGCCACGATAGTGCTGTCGGATGTGTCTGAAGAGTTCCTTCGGAGGAACTACATCGACCGGATGATGAACCTGGTCAAAGAAAAAGTAGAAAACCAATATTACGAGGGAAAAGCAGAGTTCTGGAAGCTTATTTGGAGATCGGAAGAAAAAACACCAGCGTGGATCAAGGATCCGACCGAGGAGATGGAGAACCTCGACTGGCTGAAACAGGGTCCGACGAAAGGAAAATGGTTCTACCGACCTCAGGCAGCAGCAGTCCTGAAGACCATGGAGAAAGTCGCGATCAAAGAGGTACTCAAGCCGCTCGGGTTCCAGGAAGTCATCGAGTCACATATCAAACCCTTTGACATCTGGCTGAAGACCGGCCATATGGAAGGCATGCCCTATGAGTTCTACTATGTCGCCGAACCAAAGACAAGGGATGCAAAAGACTGGGAGCGGTTCATCGATCTGACGAAGATCACCAAAGAAGTCCCAGTCGAAGAGCTGCAGAAGAACCTTTCCGCACCGACCGCTGGTATTTGTTACGCTCAATGTCCGATGATCTACTGGTCGTTCAAAGGAAAGACGATCGCTGAGAAGTCACTGCCGGTGCTCGTGTATGATAAGACCGCTATCTCCGCCCGGTACGAGTCCGGGGGGCGGCATGGGATCGAACGGGTGGATGAGTTCCACCGCATCGAACCAGTGTACATCGGGACGCGGGAACAGCTCTTAGGGTTGCGGGATAAGCTCCTGGAGCGGTACAAGCATGTGTTCAACGACATTTTCGACCTGGAATGGCAAATGGCATGGGTCACTCCCTGGTACATGCAACAGGCAGGCAAGATCAACGATCAGGGCACCCAGGATACCGGGACGATCGACTTTGAGGCGTACATGCCGTACCGGGGGACCAGGAAGGACTCCGAGTGGCTTGAGTTTCAGAACCTCAGCATCCTCGGGGACAAGTACATCAGCGCGTTCAACATCAAGGCACAGAAAAGCGAGCTGTGGAGCGGCTGCTCAGGGATAGGTCTTGAGCGATGGACCACGGCTTTCCTTGCGCAAAAAGGACTGGACCCAAAGAGCTGGCCTGAAGGATTCATAAAATATCTTGAGAAACTACCTGAGGGCATCCAATTCCTATAAGTTCGAGTCGAGTAGATTACCTGCGATTTCTTCAAAGGGTTTAGGAGTATATCTCCTCTGTTGCTAATTTTATTTTACACAAAACATTTATATATTGTTGAATGTTATGAATAAATATATTTTAGGGGCGAAAGGAAAATGAACAAAAAAATTGTTTTAGCTGTAACGCTGGTGGTAATGATTGCTACGGTGTTTCCTGTGGCAGGTTTACTACCGATGAAGGCTGGTATTGCCAAACAAGCAAAACAGACCGAACTTGGCGATTCGGGTAGTAGCGGATCAAACGACATATGGCCCATGTTCCGCCATGATGCAGGGAACACCGGATGTTCTCAATTTTTTGCGCCAAATACAAATCACGTCATGTGGAAAAAACAAATCAATAGTGATGTGGTTCAAACAACACCTATTCTTTATGGAGATAAGCTGTACATAAGTACTGGTGGGTTTTTCAAAGGGCCTCCAAAAACGATGAACCCATTGAATATTATCCCTCCGTCACCATCAGAGATTCTTCAAGAGTTCCATTCACAACAAAGCGATGCTTCAACGGGACTGTATTGTCTTGATGCTAAGACCGGAGCACAACTCTGGTTCCGATCCATGTATGGACCAACAGACCCTGCTATTGTCAATGATAAAATATACGTCGTTGATATGGATATAAACACCTATTATAGCATCTTGTATTGTCTTGATGCTGCAACAGGAGATATCATCTTCCAGAAATCCTTAAACAGCATGGTTCTTTCTCCGACCATAGTTGCGAATGACAAAATCTATCTGGGTTGTTTTGATTTTAACAGTTACTACGGATCGTTAAAATGTTATGATCTTTCAGGAAATCTGGTATGGAATCATCCTTTGGCAGCATACGAAGCATTATGGTTTTCCGCACCAGCAATCTCAGGTGGTAATGTCTTTTTCATCACCTCAAATATTTATTCATACTACTCCGGGAAGCTATACTGTCTGAATGCTGTAAACGGTCAGACGCGCTGGTCTCATCCGGTTTTTTCACTGGGATATTTCTATGCCTCAACGCCTTCAGCGGTGTGCGCAGACAATAATGTATATGTCACCGATTTTGATATGAACACCTACGAAGGAACCCTCATTTGCTATGATGGGGCGACAGGGAGTTCTGAGTGGGCCTGTTATCTTGGGGACGTGCTTTCTATTGCATCGCCCGCGATCAGCCAGGATAGCGTATATGTTACCGCGATGAGTCTTTCTTCCTACACTTCTTGGTTATACCGGATAGAGTTAAAGAACGGTACGTATCTCTGGAGAGTACCTCTGCCGCAATTATCCTATTTTGGTTTTGGCTCTCCGATCTGCTCTGCCGATAAAATCATTGTAACCCCTGGGATGTACGGCGATTACTCGAGTGAAATCTATTGTTTTGAAAGAGAAGATGGACTGCTAGATTGGAAATTTACGACAGATTCTTTCATCTATGGGGGTCCATCGATCGGGGACGGTCTGGTGTATGTTGCTGATTCGGTAGGAAATGTCTATGCATTTGAGGATGTCCTAAAGATCCAGTCTGTACATGGCGGATTGTTCGGGGTAAACGCAGNCTTTCAAAACACGGGGAACGCGACACTGAGCAATATCAGTTGGACGATCTCTGTTTTTGGTGGTGCTATGGGTATGATCAATCGAACACGGTCCGGTACCATTCAAGAGCTGCCGGCTGGAAAAAGTAAAACCGTCCGATTGATTCCACTTATCGGCTTAGGAAGCGTTGAAATCACGGTCAACGCATCCATGTCAGATATGAGCACCCTCAGACAAGTGAGACACGGGATGATGTTTGGCACGGTGTGCCTTATAACGCCTTAGGCAGAACCAATGGGAACCGTGGAAAAACATAAAAATCCATACTGCTCATAAGTACATCCGGACCAAGAGAAAGACCATGGAGGCTTTTTCAACGACAAAAAAACGTACGCTATTCACTATTTCGTTCCTTCTTTTATTTTCCCTTCTGTCAAGCTTCTCTCTTGAAACGATCAATTGTGAAAATGTCAAGGCGTCAACACNTTACTTTGAGCCTCACCAGTTCAACGAGAATCACACACCAATGGCTCCGTGCCCGCCACAAGGTCCCCTAAAAGGAGACGTCGGGGTTACCTATGCATATGTGAGTTCTGCAACTGATCCTAATGGCGATCAGATGTACTATTTATTCGACTGGGGTGATGAATCGATGAGCATCTGGACAGGTCCATTTGACCCAGGGGCCATGGTACAGGCATACCATGCCTGGCATAAGCAGGGGATTTACGCCCTAAAGGTCAAAGTAAAAGACACAGGTGATGCAGAGAGCAACTGGTCAGATCCTTTACAGGTGAGGCTCTCTGGTCCGTATATCACGTTTGGGACGATCACCGGCGGTCTTGGTCTAACCATCGAAATAAAAAATATCGGGGAGGACGATGCAGAAAATGTTGAGGTCACTGTTGAGGCGACCTCTGGGGTCATCGTAAAATCCAACCCCAATCATTATCAGGTCCCGTTGCTGCCTGCAGGTGGTTCGACAAAAAAAAATATACGACTCTGGGGACTTGGCCTTGGGCTCTTTACCACCCTTCCAAGAGTGACCCTGACTGCTCAAGCAGCTGATGCAAAGACGAGAGGCAAACAGGTTGAGTTCCGCTTGCTCGGACCGTTTGTAAAAAAAGTTGGTGAGTCATGGGTCGCTGAGGAATCGTACAACGGATATACCCTGTACGCCCCCATGATGTCCAAAGAGACGTTCTTAATCAATAACAGTGGCGTGGTAGTACATTCATGGACCAGCAGCTACAAGCCGGCGTTGTCTGTCTACCTTCTTGAAAGCGGAGATATTCTTCGTACTGCATTTCCAGGGTTCAACCCACGGTTCTGGGGTGGTGGGATCGGTGGACGAGTTGAAATGTTTGACTGGAATGGAACACAGATCTGGTCTTTTGATTATTCAACCGATCAGCATTGTCTTCATCATGATGTGAAGATGTTGCCGAACGGGAACGTCATAATGATATCCTGGGAGTATAAATCCGCAGCAGAGGCAATTTCCATGGGTCGCAATCCAAATACGCTGCCGCAGGGTGAGCTTTGGCCAGATAGTCTCATTGAAGTGCGACCGACCGGCCCAACAAGTGGTACGATTGTCTGGGAGTGGCATCTGTGGGATCATTTGGTCCAAGATTTTGATCCAACGAAGGAAAATTACGGCGCAGTCCAAGAGCATCCTGAGTTAGTTGATGTGAATTACGGGGGCAGAATTCTTGCGGATTGGAACCACATCAACACTGTTGATTACAATGCTGAATATGATCAAATCCTCTTAAGTGTGCTGTCTTTTGATGAGATCTGGATCATCGACCATAGCACAACAACAGAGGAAGCAGTCGGTCATACTGGCGGGCGATACGGAATAGGCGGTGACCTTCTCTATCGTTGGGGAAACCCGCTGACCTATAAGTCTGGGGATGTGGGTGACCGGAGGTTATTCAACCAACATGATGCCGAATGGATCAAACCAGGTCTTCCCGGAGCTGGGGACATCCTTATTTTTAATAACGGCCTGGATCGGCCTGGCGGGGAATACTCTTCGGTTGAAGAAATCGCCCCACCAATGGCAGGTAATGGAACATATAGTCGTCCTCCAGGCTCTGCCTACGGTCCGAACGGATCAGTATGGAACTATACTGCGGAAAGGCCGACTGATTTCTATGCCGTAAACCTTGGCGGCGCGCAGAGGCTACCGAATGGAAATACCCTTATTTGTAACGGGCCGCAGGGTCGGTTCTTTGAGGTGACAGCAAAAAAGGAGGTCGTGTGGGCGTTTGAAAATCAGGTCCCAGACCCACTTGATAGTCACGTGTTCAGAATATATCGGTATGGACCCCAGTATCCTGGTCTACGATTTCTGTAATTCCGACTGACCGCAGAGAAATCCTGTTCTTTTCAGATGAATCGTTTCACCTCATTCCAAAGATGTTTTTTCTTCTCTGGTTCACGGTCGCGTACCATCCTACATAAGAGCGTTATTAACAGAAATCACGAAACCAAGATGAGCATGCGATGGACACAACAGATATCCAAAGGCTCTTATGAGAGAGAAAAAACCTTTTAAGGAAGCATCTCTTCCTGCCCCCCTATGGCAAAGAAACGAAAGGAAGGCGCTGAAGTAGAAGAACAACTCGATTTTCAGATACCGAAGTTCGACGAAGAAGCATTCATGAAAAAAGAACGACGGAACATCAAAACCCTGTTCATCGCATTCCTCTTCGGTCTGCTCATCGCCGCTATCTGTTTCGGCTTCTGGGCGCTCATGGGGGAAAACTACCTCCGCTGGGAGCTTGTCCTCCTCGTCGGCGTTGTGAACTCCATTTGGATAAAATATATTTTCTTGAAGCTGGACATAGATCTGACCGATTTCGGACGGAAAGGCTGGCTGACTACGTTTGCCGTCTACTTTTTCACCTGGCTGCTGCTCCTCATCGTATTGGTGAACCCACCGTTCTATGACGCAGAAGCACCACACGTCGAAGCGGTAGCCCTCCCCGCGATGCAAGAACCAGGTGGGACCATACTGTTTGTCGCCTACATCGTCGACAACGTCGGGGTCAACAAGGCAGGGATCACATTCATGATCACCGATCCCCAGGGGACCGTGCATACTCCGGAGTTCTCCTTTGAAAACAATATCTTCCGCTACACGTTCGAAAACCCAAGCAACCTGCTAGGGACCTATAATTGCACGTTTATCATCTCTGATGTCAACAACAAAAAGACAACCGTGACCGGCTCGTTTATCTATGCCAATGAAACTCTTGAGATCATCTCGTCTCGGTTCACTGATATCATGAGCGGGGATGCAATCTCCATAAAGGCCGACGAACGGATAAGCAAGGAGAATTTCAGGGTGTTCTACCGAATCGATAACGGCTCGGACATCAATGTCGACCGAAAGGAGATAAACGACAGGGAGAAATACGAAACCTCAGCGGAGTTCAAAGGATGGACCGTAAACTCCACGGTGACGGTCAATGTATATGCTGAAGTGAGTCATTACTTCCTCAACATCAAGGAGAAATTCATAAATACCGTCAAAGACACCCGGGAGTATAAATTTTCGACAGCAAACGACCTGAACATCGGAACCGAACAGCCTCTTGTCGAATGGAACTATACGCTTGCGTTGCTGCGAAAATCGCAATTGCCTAACACTTTGAACTACCAGTTGCCCTATCCCATAAGTATGGGGTCGACACCAGGGTTTGAACTAATAGTCGCAGTCCTTGCTGTCGTTGTCGTCGTCTTCCTGTTAAAACGTAAAAAAAATGTTAATAAGACATGAACGAGATAGCTGCTTTCTGTCAATCATTCAAAAAGGATTTTATAGCCCGTCCGCAGAACCCTCGAACCCCGGTCCGGTGCTGGTCAGAAAAAGACGTTCTTGATGGTAGCATTGTCGACAGCTACGTAATTATTTTGAGGACACGCGGATGCTCCTGGGCGCTGTCATCAGGGTGCACCATGTGCGGGTATTTCAACGACAGTATGCTTTGTGCTGTTTCTGAAGAAGAGCTCCTCTCTCAGTTTGAGTGCGCCATGCGCAGCTACAAGGGTGAAGCNATCGTGAAGCTTTTCACGTCAGGTAGTTTCCTTGATCCGTCTGAAATACCGGTATCCGTACAAAATGAAATCCTGATCTCATTGGTCGGGAAGACAGAAAAAATCTCGGTGGAATCACGCCCGCAATATATCACAGAAAAGAGACTGGGAGATGTTCAAAAATTTGTGTTGGCAAAGGAATTTGAGGTGGGTATTGGACTTGAAACATCAAATGATCTGGTGCGGGAAAAAGCGATCAACAAAGGATTCACATTCCAGGAATATGTCAAAGCAGCAGCGCTTTTGAAAAAACATGCAATGAAGACAAAAACCTACGTGCTTTTGAAACCCCCGTTTTTGACAGAGAAGGAATCAACGGACGATTGCATCCGAACGATCAAGGACACTGCGCAATACACCGACACCATTTCTCTAAATCCCACGAACGTGCAACGTCATACGGTGGTGGATTACCTCTGGAAACGAAACCAGTATAGGCCGCCATGGCTCTGGAGTATCATTGAGGTTTTAAAACAAAGTGGAATCATCACTGATGCTCTCGTGAAATGCGACGTGGTCGGTGGTGGGAACATACGCGGTGCACACAACTGTGGCACCTGCGACCGTGCGGTGCTACAGGCAATTGGGGAGTTCTCGCTGTCGCAAAACAAGGATACCTTGAACGGTCTCAGTTGTGATTGTCAGGAGAAATGGCGCGACCAGCTTGACCTGGAGCGCCTTAGTTTTGGCTCGATAGTTGATTTTGAACGGTGGAACCCATGAAACCAGTGGTGGAACAGAGCGATATCGTGGTGCTTGTCGATGAAAACCTACGTAAAATAATTGTTGAAACGAACGGGAAAACCGACAAGATCAGGGGAGTTGGGGTCATTGATCCGAAGATCCTCGTCGGAAAAGAATATGGCAGCAAGCTTGAGATCGGCAGTAAACAGTTTTGGTTGCTGGTTCCGTCCCTGCAGGATAAACTCCAGGGACTGCATCGTCAGGCGCAGATCATTTTACCGCGGGACGCTGCTCACATCCTGATGAATTGTTCTATAGAACCAGGACAGACTGTGCTTGAGGCAGGGATCGGATCAGGGTCTTTGACGATCGCTCTTGCTTCCGCGGTCGCCCCAGATGGATCAGTCATTTCATATGACATCCGGGCTGATTTCATCGATCATGCGATGAAGAATCTGAAACAAGCGAACCTAAGCAAGTATGTCACGACAAAAATCAAGGATGTGACTGAAGGGATAGACGAAACAGACCTTGATGCGATCATCCTTGATATTCCGAATCCATGGACAGTCGTGCCCCATGCGTGGAAGACGCTAAAGCAAGGAGGATACCTCTGCACGTATTCACCGTTGATCTCTCAAGTGGAGCAGACTGTGCACGCCATCGAGCAGCTTGCCTTCATTGAATGTAAAACCTTTGAGAACATCCAGCGGGAGATGATCGTGTCAAAACATGGGACCCGCCCGAGTTTCGATATGCTGGGCCATACCGGGTATCTGACGTTCGCACGAAAGGTCAAAAACCTCTGAAGGAGAAAGCCTCCGAGAGGGGTTCCGAATGCTTTAAATCTCTTTTCGATATACACTGGCTCAACAGAATTGGAGGACTTTGTAATGACGAAACGCGTGTATAATTTTTATGCGGGGCCAGCGACGTTACCGCTTCCTGTCCTCAAAAAAGCACAGGAAGAGCTACTTGATTTCCATGGGACCGGGATGTCTGTTCTTGAGATTTCTCATCGATCCAAAGAGTACGATGAGGTCCACAAGAAAGCATCAGAGCTGCTCAAAGAACTCATGGGCATCCCCAGCAATTATAAGGTGCTATGGCTGCAGGGTGGAGCATCGACCCAGTTTTTCATGGCGCCTTTGAATCTGCAGCAAGCAGGAAAACCAATGGAATATGTCTATACTGGTGCATGGGCAAAGAAAGCAATCAAGGAAGCAAAGCTGTATGGTGAAGTGAAGATCGTTGCCTCATCTGAGGATCAAAAGTTCACCTACATCCCCAAGAACGTCACTTTTAATCAGAATGCGGCATTTGCGCATATCACCGGTAATGAGACCATAGGGGGAACCGAATGGCATGAATGGCCCAATGTCCCCAACGAGGTGCCGCTTGTCTGTGACATGTCTTCGAATTTCACGGACAAGGTCATTGATGTCAAGAAGTTTGGTCTCATCTACGCGGGTGCACAGAAGAACCTTGGTCCCGCTGGGGTCACCGTGGTGATCATCCGGGACGATCTCATCAACCGGGTCCCTGAGAACGCGCCTACCATGCTGAAGTACAAGACCCATGTCGAGAAGGATTCATTGTACAACACCTGCCCGTGTTTCTCGATTTACCTCTGTGAGCTGGTCTTGGAGCATCTAAAGGCTCTCGGTGGAATTTCAGCCATGGAGAAACAGAACCGCAAGAAAGCAAAGCTCGTGTACGATATTATCGACAAATCAAACGGGTTCTATAAGGGCGTCGCAAAACCAGAGTCACGATCCTTGATGAACCTCACCTTTAACCTTGCGACACCGGAGCTTGAGGCAAAATGCGTCGATGAAGCAAAGAAGAAAGGGCTCATCGGCCTGAAGGGTCACCGGGATGTCGGCGGCATGCGAGCGTCTCTATACAACGCGATGTCTCTTGAGGGCACCGAAGCGCTCTGTAAGTTTTTAACGGAATTCAAGGAGCAAAACCAGTAACATCCTGGATTTTTCTCCTTCTTTTTTTATTCTTTTTTTCATCAATCGGATCGAATACTTTCAGCGACCCTGTTCATAGGTATATAAGTCAAAAGAACCTTATTGGTAGTAATTGACTTGGGTTGCGGGGGACATGCCAGCGTGGTTTGCTGGCATTTCTGCCACTTTTCTTAGAATTTATCCAACGATTTTGTCTTGTGGTTGCTCATCAGTTTTTGGCAGGTTTCCCAGGATGTGCGCGCATATGGCGGTAAGCATCCGAACCGTGACATCCATGCTTTAAGAAAGTGTTTTGTCGCAGGGTCCGCTGGATATCCGCTTCCAAGAGGAATGTTCAGTCTTGGTTCGAGCTCCTGAGCGATTTTTCTGACATGCTCATCACGGGTGACCTTTGCAAGTATGCTTGCTGCCCCGACGATAGGGTAGTGTTCGTCTGCCTTGTGTTTGGAGATCATCTGGGGTCTATAGGATAAATGCGAAACGATATCTCTTCCGAAACGTCCTTCGTTGACATCTGCGGCATCGACATAGCAGACATCTGGTTTGAGTTTCTCGATTATTTTACTGAAAACGAACACTTCCAGTTCATTGAGCGTCATTGTTTTTCGGAGGTCATCGATATCAGCAGCAGGAAGGATTATGATTTCGTATTTTGATACGATTTTTTTTATCATTGGGGCGAGTTGTTCCCGTTTTTTTGGTGTGAGTTTTTTTGAATCACACGCACCGATGCGTACCAGCTCGGAATCATTCTCAACAAGGATTCCTGCCACAACAAGCGGACCAATCACTGGCCCTCTGCCCGCTTCGTCAGCACCGCATATCATTGACATCGTGTAACTGATAGAAGTAAAAAGATGTTACGAAAACCCTCATAGACAATTTTTTAATATCGGACCCTATTCAGGCCCCTAGAACGCCGCCGTAGCTTAGCTGGTGGAGCGGCTGATTCGTAATCAGCAGGTCAGGGGTCCAAATCCCTTCGGCGGCTTGCTAACTATTAGCATTGTAAGTAAAACGGGGGAAGATTTCGACGGATTTCATTTTCAAAAAATCATTATTTAAATCTTAATATAATCTGATTTTACCGTCCAGAGGTTCAAATCCCTTCCCCTGCA
>JGI20214J51650_10000672_pt1 | contig 21412 bp, 15 predicted proteins | sample WetSurMetagenome_FD_51650 | JGI IMG/M metagenome (IMG submission 51650) | reverse complement strand
GAATCCGGGGCGTTTACGATTGGGACACGGTGATGGAGGCCGTGGAAGACGAACCTAATCGACTCGCGTGACGGGCGATGTATCCAAAACGTCATCCGTTGCCCGGCGAATTTTTCTCGCAGGCTCCGGAAGTATCGCCCAGTTCATCAACGATGGCCTTCAATTTCTCAAAATGACTCCCCCGCCAATACACCTTCCCGCAGGACGCGCATCTGTAAAATTCGACGAAAAATTCCCTCGTTTTCTCCGGGATCAATCTTGCCACCGATTCCGCTGATGCGGGTTCCACCGTTCCGTTGCAATTCAGGCACCGTGAAAAAGGCTTCATGGCCATAACGAGATCGAAACGCCGCACTACCTCCCGTGCCTGGGACAGCGGCCGCGTGCTCCGCACGCAGTACCCGCACGTCACCGATTTTCGCTTGAGAAGCCCCCGGTCGCGCGTGAGGACGCAGCGCCGCCGCGAGGCGGATATCCCGCGATTTCCTCGTCCGAATAGTCGTTGCGGTACAGGGTGTCGAAACCGGCCAAGCGCAGCAGACGCGCCAGCGTCCCCAAGTGCACGTCGCACACGAACGACGGTTCACGGAGCGGAGTGTCCCGCAGTCGCGAGATCGGAGAAATATCGAGCGATTCGAAGAGGGGGTACACCGCCGCCGGAGAGCCGCTGGAAATTAGCAGCGACGGCGGCGCCGATTGAACGACCTGTTTCCCCGGCCCGTGATTATTTTATTGGGAACGACGAGCCATGAATACATCCAAACGCGACATTCCCCTGTTTGCGGTTACCATGGGCGACCCGGCCGGCATAGGCCCGGAAATCGCGCTCAAGGCGCTGTCCTCGCCAGGCCTCCCCGAAGCACGCGGTTTTTTCATCATAGGCGATCTGTGCGTCCTCAAATACGCCTCCGACCGGCTTAACCGGTCGGACCGGTTTTACGCGATGGCGGACGCAAAGGATTTTAGGCCCGGCGGCATCAACGTTCTCGATATGAAGCAAATCACCCTTGAAGACTTCACGCCGGGCAAACCGCAGGCCTCCTGCGGAAAAGCGTCGTACGAATACGTACTACGGGCCATCGACCTCTGCCGTGGCGGAACCATAGGCGGCATGATTACCAACCCGATCAGCAAGGAGGCCCTGCACCTCGCGGGAATCCGGTATCCGGGCCACACCGAAATTCTGGCCGAGAGGACCGGCACGAAGAATTTTTCCATGGTGTTCGCGCTTGACAACGTCTACGTGGGGCACGTCACCACGCATGTCGGGTTGCGCGACGCGATAACGCTGGTCACGAGCGACAGGGTGCTGGCGAACATCCGCCTTCTGCACGCGACGCTGCTTGGCCTCGGGATGAAGACGCCGCGCATCGCGGTGGGCGGGCTCAATCCGCACGCCGGGGAAAACGGCCTGTTCGGCGACGAGGAAATCCGCCATATCGCGCCCGCCGTCGAACGCGCCAGGAACGAAGGCATCGACGCGTCGGGCCCGTGGCCGCCCGACACGGTGTTCTCCCGCGCGTTCAAGGGCGAATTCGACGGGGTGGTTTCCATGCTGCACGACCACGGCTTCGTCGCGCTCAAGTCGAAAAACTTCGATGAAGGGGTCAACATCACGGTGGGTCTTCCCATCATCAGGACGTCTGTGGGGCACGGAACGGCGTTTGATAAAGCAGGAAAAGGCGTCGCGTCGGAGAAAAGCCTGCTCGCGGCGGCCGGGGCGGCCGTGATGTTGTGGAAGAACAAGGATGGCACGTAGGCGGTACGCCGCCTACGGATGTCGAACGGTAAAATTACTCCTTACGGCCCCGGCGTGTCGCCGATTTGTCAAGGTTCCCCCCCCTTCATGAACCGTTCCATCCGATTTTTCAAATGCGCCATCACCCATAAGCATTTATTTTGATACTTAAAATTCCAGCCCTGGAGGTTTGTGCCATGAGAAAAGCCCTGGCGTTCGTCCTCGTCCTGCTTTGCTTCTTGGGATGCTCAACGTCAAAAAAGGAAATCGTCGTTGGCGGCTTGTTCCCGCTCACGGGCAACATAGCGACCTACGGACAGTCGTCGCGCCAGGCGGTGCAGCTTGCGGTGGCCGAGGCGAACAAGGACGGCGGCATCGAAATCGCGGGGACCCGAATGCCCGTGCGGGCGGTGTACGAAGACGACGAGGGACAGTCGGAAAAAGCGGCCAATGCCTGCCAGAAGCTCATCAGCCGCGACAAGGTGGTCGCGATAATCGGCGCGGTGGCGTCTAAGAATTCCCTCGCCATCGCGCCGATATGTCAGGAGGCGCGCGTACCCATGATTTCCCCAGCCTCCACAAACGAGAAGGTGACCGAAGCGGGCGACTTCGTGTTCCGCGCCTGTTTTATAGACCCGTTCCAGGGTACGGTGATGGCAAAGTACGCGGCCTTCAGCCTCAAGTCCAGGAAAGCGGCCATCCTGTTTGACAACGGCAACGACTACAACAAGGGCCTCGCCGAGGTATTCGCGAAGAAATTCGCGGAGTACGGCGGGACCATCGTTGCGCGCGAAGCGTTCACCGATGAAGCCAACACGGTCGATTTCAAGGCCCAGCTCACCAACATCAAGGCCGCGGCGCCCGATTTCCTCTACTGCCCCAACTACTATACCGCCGACGCAATGATAATGAAACAGGCTCGCGAAATAGGGCTTAGCGTCCCCACGGGAGGCGGGGACGGCTGGGACTCGCCAGAACTCGTGAAAATCGGCGGCGCCGCAGTTGAGGGTTGCGTGTTTTCGAATCACTTTTCCAAGAACGACACGAGCATGGCGGTAAGGACGTTCGTGAAGAAATACGAAGACGCCTACGGCGCCGAACCTGACGCCCTGGCATCGCTCGCCTATGACGCGTCGCTCATCCTTGTTTCGGCACTCAAAAAAACCGGAAGCCTGGATCCCGAAGCGATCAAGGAGGCCGTCAGTACCGGCGCGGTCGAAGGCGTGTCGGGAACGATACGGTTTGACGAAAAGAGAAACCCCATAAAGTCCGCGGTGATCTTGAAAATACAGGGGGGGAAGCAGGTGTTTGTGGAAAAGGTGGCGCCGTAATTATTTTGCGCGTGTCATGAATGCCGCCGCACGTACTACCGTTTTCCTCGTCCTCGCACTCCGGTTCGGGATGGTCTTCTGCGCGGTGAGGCCGCCCGGCCCCCTCCCGCCGTTCCATTATGAGTTCGTCGAGTCACTTGTGCACTCCCGCGCCGCCAACCACGTCGAATTCCAACTGCTGTGCGACACGCCGGTCGTGTACCGTGCATGGGGAATATGGAATCTGGCCTACCCGGTCAAAGCCGTTTCCTCCGTGGCTCTCGATTTCGGCCGGTACGAACGGATTTTCCGGTATGTCTACAAGTGCGACAAGATCGCGGATCCGCGCGGCAGAATCCGCGGCGGCCTCAGCACCTGGTATGTTGAGGGCAGGGCCGCCGTCGCGCGCGTGTGGAGCATCGGCACCATCGATTCAATCTCCCGGCCCGATTCTTCGTCCCTCAGGTTTTTCGCGAGCCAGAACGAAGACCAGGTGCTCGAAGCGACTTGGGCCAAGCAACTCAACGGCTGGCTCAATTACCGCACCCACGGGGTGCGTCTCGCGGCATTTATCGCCGCGAACGGCAAGGATTCGTGCAGGGTTGGAATCATCGCGCAAGGATGGGTGTGGCAGCCGATGCCCCAGTGGCTCACCAATCTCGCCACCGGCATCATCCTGCCGCGGCTGCTCGAAGACCTTGACAAGGAAGTACGAAGCCGCCAGGCATCGAAGCCGCCGGAGAATCCGTTGCGGTACCAATCGTGGTATCGCGCGCTGCGCCGGTTCCTTATCTTCTAGCCGCCGTTCCGCTCCGCGCGGGAGCGGCGCACCGAACCGACATAGCCCGCCCGTATCTTTCCAAGGAATCCGAGGAAAGCCGGTTCCCGGTAATCGGGGAACGTCCAGGAAAAAAACCGGTAATCGCCCTTCCGGTAATGAAGCGTCACTTCGGCGAAGATGCCCTGTCCCAGATAGATGCGGTGGTAGAAATCCTTGGTGCTCGCGAGCACGAGTTTGTCGGCCGCGACATACCCCGGATCAAGGTTAACGGTGCGGCGCCCCTCGGCGGAATACCGACGCTCCATCTCGTTTGTAAAAACCTTGATCCCGGCGAGCGCCTCGCGCTCCACGGGATTTTCGAACGCCAGGTATGTCTTACAAAGGCCCTCTCCCATTTCTTCGCCGTAATAATCGGTAAACGTGAAGGGAACGGGGCCGTGCGACGACTTGACGGGACCGTACCGCCGCGTCAGCTCCCCTACGGCATCTGCGGCCGGCGCATCCGAACGCGCGGTGACCGCAACGAACAAAACGACCTTTTCCGGAGTTCCCGCCGTTCCCACTCCGCCTCCCTTCCGCCGCCGTGTTCCATCGACGAGCCAAAAATATATGCGGCCGGAAGTTGGAATCCGAAACCGATTTTGAATTTGAAACGGATTTTGTTTTTTTCACGGCGGTGCAAATACGATTTTATCAACCGAATCCGGCGTAAAGGAGCCGTATGCAATTCATTCTGAAATCCAGGCAACAAGACGATGTGCTCGTTTTCTCTCTAAGCGGGGCTCTCGATTACGAAGGCGCCCGTACGCTCAAAGAGAGATTCCTCCGCGACATGGACAACGGCGCAAAACGTTTCGTACTCAACATGGACGGTCTCAAGCTCATCGCGAGTTATTCCCTGTCCACAATCCTCAAGATGTCGTATCTTGCCAAAAAGGCGGACGCGACCTTGTCTATTGTGTGCCCCCCGGGAAACGTGTGGGACGTCTTCTACGTGTTGGAGATAGGCAAAGTCATTCCGATGTTCCCGACCGAGGACGAATTCTGGAAAAGCATTCGAACAAACGAACCTCGGCCTTGCGGACACACCGTGCCTGGGCCGGATTCGGCTTGACTTGATTGCGATACCGACGTACTTTAAATGGAACTTCCGCGCCGTTGGCGCGGAGCATATCGTGCGACAAATTCTCATCTTCCGGCGCAAAGGACACTCGCTTTGTTCCGCTCACTCGGTTTTCGCGGCGGAATACACCCTCCACGCGACAAGAGTTCCACGGCCGACTCTCCCATCGAAAAGCTGCCGCCGCCGGAACGGCTGATTGTTCCCGCCCTTCAGCATGTGGGGCCGCCCGCGCGCATAGTGGTAAAACGCGGCGACAAGGTGCGCATCGGCCAGGTAATCGCCGAGCCTTCGTCCCCCGAGTCGGCGGCAATCCATTCACCAGTATCCGGTACCGTTCTCTCCGTTGGTAATTTTCCGCATCCGAGGGACGGACGAGCACCCGCGGTCGAAATGGAAAACGACGGCCGGGAACTTTTCGTGGAAATGTCCGGCATCGGTAAACCGTGGCAGGATGCCGACCCCCTCGAAATCGTCGATAAAATCCTTGCAAGCGGGATCGTCGGCATGGGCGGGGCCGGTGTTCCCGCTCAGCTTAAGCTGATGCCGAATTCCGACAAACCCATAGATACCCTCATAATAAATTGTACCGAATGCGAGCCGCTCGTCACCGCCGATTTGCGCCTTGCCAAGGAGCACGCGGAGGAAATGCTCACCGGCGCGCTCATCGTCAAGAAGGTGCTTGGCGCGAAACGCGCGCTGATTGCGGTCGACGGTTCTCCCGGCGGGGCCATGTCGTCCCTTGCGAGCGCTTGCAAAAAGCCGGACTTCAGCGGCATAGAGACCGTTTCCCTTAAACCGAAATATCCGCAGAGCGCGGAACAAATACTCATAAAAACTTTGACGAAGCGCGATGTCCGCCCGCCGAAAACCGGTGCCGACGTCGGATGCGTGGTACACAACGCCGCCACGGTTCTGGCCATTTCCCGCGCCGTCATACAAGGCATCCCCGCGTTCGAGCGGATCCTTACCGTGGGCGGGCCATGTGTCCGCAGTCCCAAAAACCTCCTGGTACGCACGGGTACGCCGGTGAACGCCGTGCTTCACTATTGCGAAACGGACTTCACGCGTACAAAAAAAATAGTCATGGGCGGACCCATGCGCGGCATGGCCCAGGCCGAACTCGATACCCCAGTCATCAAAACGACCTACGGCGTTTTCGCGTTCGAGTCGATGGCGCCCGCGGTGCTGCGTTACAATTGCATCGGCTGCGGCAGATGCATGCGGGCCTGCCCCATGGGCCTGCTGCCTTCACATCTGTGGAAATTCGTGGACAAAAACAAAATCGACGACGCGGGGCGCTGGAGAATCGAAGATTGCATCGAATGCGGCTCCTGCGCGTATGTGTGCCCGTCGAAAATCAATCTGGTGCACTATATGATGCTGGGGAAAAAGCGCCTCGCAGCCGCCGTGCGCGATGCCGTCACCGGAGAAATGAAATGAACGACGGCTCCGCCATGGATTCATCCAAAACACTCCTGTACGTCTCGGCGCCCCCTCACATCAGGCAAACCGAGAGCGTGCCCACAATAATGCTGTCGGTGATAATCGCCCTGGTTCCGGGCCTGGTTGCGTCCGGCGTGTATTTCGGCATTCACGCCCTTATGCTGGTCGCGGCGAGCGTCGCATCAACCGTCGGAACGGAGGCGGCGTTGTGCCAACTCTTCAAGAAGCCGCTTTCCGTCGGAGATTTCAGTTCGGTGGTGACCGGGCTCCTGCTGGCGTTCATGCTGCCCCCGGGCCTTCCGTTTTGGATGGCGGCCGCAGGGGGCGTTTTCGCCGTCGCCGTGGTCAAGATGCCTTTCGGAGGTTTGGGCGGCAACCTGGTAAATCCCGCGCTGGCGGCGCGGGCGTTCCTGATGGTCTCGTTCCCTGCCGCGATGTCCTCGTTTGTCCAGCCGGCCCACGGGACTCTGTTCGGCATGCCGCGAGGTCTCGACGGCGTGACCGCCGCCACGCCGCTCGTTTACTTCAAGAACGCAATGGCATCGGGAAATTATCATCCGCTCGACCTTCAGGACGCCGTCACCGGGCTTTTTCTCGGCACCACGGGAGGATGCCTTGGCGCAACATCGGGCCTTGCCGTACTTTTGGGCGCGATTTTTCTGTTGTACAGAGGTATCGCACGCTTCAAGATTCCGCTGTCCTTTCTCGGCAGTGTGTTCATTCTCAATTGGATATTCAACGGTACGGGCGATATGTTCTCGACCGAAGCTTTCGTCGTCCCGCTGTACCAAATACTCGCCGGCGGAGTCATGCTGGGGGCCTTTTTCCTCGCGGCGGATCCCGTAACGACGCCGATTACCGCAATTGGGAGAGTCCTGTTCGGCGTGGGATGCGGCGTTATCACGTTTCTTCTGAGAAAATTCGGCGGACACCCCGACGGCGTCTGCTGGGCCATACTCCTAATGAATTTCTGCGTTCCGCTTTTTGACGGTTTGGGAAGACCAAAACGCTTTGGAAAAAGGAAAAAACGTGAATGAGGCGGTGAAATCGGCGCTTGCCGTCATGATCGTCGCCGTGCTTGGCGGGCTCCTTATCGTTATTGCACATGGAATCGCGGGCGAACCCGCGCCACAGACCGGCGCTTCGGACGCGGATTCGGTTTCAACCGCCGTTCAACACTCACCCGCGCCCCCCTCGGAGGCACGATGAACGCGGAAGTTCCGGCCGACGGAGTTTTCGCGAGAAATCCGGCATTCAAGCTGGCGCTCGGCGCATGCCCGGCCATCGCGGTAACCACAACAGTGTTTGATGCGCTTGCGATGGGAACGCTTACCGCCGCGGTTCTTACCGCGTCGAACTTCACGGTTTCCCTCGGCAGGAACATCATCCCCAGGAGCGTGAAGACGCTTTGCCAAATTCTTATCGTCACCGCGTTTGCATCCATAGCCGCAGTACTGCTCGCGGCATTCGCGCCAAAAACCGCGGCAACGCTTGGAATTTATGTCCCCCTCATTTCCATCAATTGCCTCATTCTCGGCAGGGCGGAAACGTTCGCCTCGGAAAACAGGCCGCTCGTCTCGCTCACCGACGGCCTCGTTACCGGAGCCGGTTTTATCATCCTGCTGCTGGGGTGCGGCGCGATACGCGAATTATTGGGCCAATTCTCTCTGATGAGAATCAGCTTATTACCTTGGCGTCCCCCTTTTTCGGCCTTCACAAGTCCATGCGGCGGTTTTTTCGCCATCGCGTTCGTTATCGGATTTTTTAATTTTGCCGTTGCCAGAAAGGCAAAGCAAAAAAAGCCATGAATGCTTCAGCGCTACTCGATATTTCCACCGCAACGATACTCGTGAACAACATCGTTTTGTCGCGCAGCATCGGCGTCTGCCCTTTGTGCGGCGCGGCGGGAAAGCCCAAAAACGCCATCGGCATGGGACTCTCCGCCACCGTCCTGATGACCGTCTCCTCGGCCCTCGCGTGGCTCATCAACGACACATTCCTTGTTCCGCTCGGTGCGCAATATCTGCAAATTCTCGTGTTTGTAATGGTAATCGTGTCGCTCACGCTTACCGCGGACCTCGTGCTGCGCGGCCTCGCTCCATCCCCATACAAATCGGCGGGCAAATACCTGCCCGCTCTTGCGTCAAACTGTGCGGTTGTTGCCGCGGCCATGCTTGCGGTGCGGCCTGAACCGGTGACCATGCGGGGCATGTCGCTTCCGACGGCGATTTTTTATGGCTTTTCAACAGGCACGGGATTCATGCTCGCCCTTCTCCTTTTCTCCGCCATCCGGCAGAAACTCGAACTTTCGAACGTGCCGAAGCCGTTGCAAGGGCTTCCGGCGATATTTCTTGGTATCGGTCTGCTCTCCCTCGCCTTCATGGGATTTTCCGACTTTCACTTTTTCCGCGGATACGGGCGGTGAGCATGGTACTCATTCTCACCCTTCTGCTCCTTGGCATTCTCGGGCTCCTGTCGGGCGCGGCAATCGGCGTCGCATCGGGGAGAGCCCTCCACCGGCGGGACGCCGACGTCCGGAAAGTCGAACTCGTTCTTCCGAATGTGGACTGTGGGGCATGCGGATTTGCGTCCTGCAAAGATTTTGCGGAAGCCGCCGTACGGCGTGAGGCCGAACCGACCGGGTGCGTTCCGGGAGGCCCAAAGGTCGCTCATGATATAGGCGACATCCTGGGAGTTCCGGTAGCCATGCCCGATCCGCAAATGGCGGTTGTTCATTGCAAAGGAGGCCTCAAGGAGGCATCGGACCGTTGCCGGTACGTGGGCCTTGCGGACTGCCAAGCGGCACTTATCGCAAGCAACGGGCAAAAGACCTGCTTTGACGGTTGTCTCGGCCTCGGCAGTTGCGTCGCTGCGTGTCCCTTCGACGCGATTCACATAGAAGACGAGGGCGTTGCCTCGGTCGCTCCCAACGCATGCACGGGCTGCGGTCTCTGCGTTGGAGCCTGCCCTCGAAAAATCATTGCCCTTATTCCCCGCGTCCATAAGATTTTTATCGCATGCGCAAACCATGATCGCGGCGCCCGTGTCGGCGGATACTGTTCCGTTGGGTGCACCGCATGCGCCTTATGTGTAAAGGCAAGCGCGCCGGGAGCCATCGACATGGAAGGGAACCTGCCCGTTCTCGACTATTCATCCAACGAAAATTTTGTGGTTGCGGCTCACACATGTCCCTCAAACTGTTTTGTCGATCTGGTTAAATTTAGGCCCAAGGTTAATATCGACGCGAAATGTACCGGATGCGGTGATTGCGTTTCCGCCTGTCCCGTTGATGCAATTTCGGGCGAGAAGAACCGCCGCCACGCCGTCGATAAGGAAAAGTGCATCGGCTGCGGTCTGTGCCTCAATACATGTCCGATGCATTCGATAGCAATGTGGGGAGGGCTTGGTTACATGGAAGACAATCGAAGAAGTGTGACGAGAGCCTGAAGTACCGGCACAATCCCCTTTCCTTATTCCTGTTTCCTGTCGGCGCCTTGCCGGCTGTTGTTCTTTCTCACGAGACAGCAAATAATCTCAACCGCATTTTCCGCTGCGGTCTGTCGCGCAAGTTCTCGCGCGTGTTGTGAGGTATCACCCGCCACAACTTTCTACGGCTTTTGATAATTCAAATCGGACCTACCTTCAAGCCCCTTGCAGCATGAGAGCCTGTTTCTTCCCGTACCTGCCATTGAGTATTTTGAGGAACGGCATCATTAGCTTTCTTCCGGCTTTTCGCGTGACAAGCCTCCGCCCTTTTCGAGGAGCAGTCGTGCAAAAATTACGCGGTATTTACGATTACACTCCGTCCGGACCGAGAGTCACGCCCCCCGGCACACAACGTCCCGCGAACCGGCCCGAAACCGCTCCATCCGCGAAGCAATCCTTTTTTTCCGGTTTCTCCGGTCTGTTCGATAAAGAAAAGACCAATTTTCCCTCCCTACCCCGTCTGTTTCTCGTCGAATTGTACTCCTGGCTGGCGGCCGTGCTTGTCGTGGTTCCCTTCGCTGGGGTTGTTTTAACCTATGCACCGTTTTATCACGGCGTCCAGAGCTCAATGGGCATGGTGTCAATCAGCCGCTGGATAACGGGAGCTTTCATCTTCGGGTATATCCCGAGGTTGGCATGGATACTCACGCGGAACATGTATTATACGATGGTTGGGAGCATTATCCTGCTTTTCCCCGGCGTGCTCCTGCTTATCGCCAGTCAATTTTTAGCAATCGTCTACGCCCTCCTTTTCAGGCTTCCCGCATAGGGTTATAAACCCCGGTCAATTGCCCGGAATGATACCCTTGTCGCCCGCGTCGAAAGCAAACAGGCCGACAGTCTGCCATCTCGAATTGCATGACGCAGCTGAACCCTACACGTTTGGTATGGTAGGAACATTGCATGAAGAAAGGTGATGGCCCGGCCATTGGTAAAACTTCTTACCTACGCAACGCACGGAAACGGCCATAGAACCGGACCGGGCCTCCGGCGGTGTGTAAAAAAACCACGTCCGCGCCGGAGATCGTCGAGCCTGCCCCTACCGTTTACGCTGCCTGAATCATTTGCGCGTTTCGCCGCCGTCGACCGTTTTTCCCCTGCCCCTATTTTGTTCCCGGTGAAAAAACATTCACACCATGTAGTAAAAGGGGGTAATTGGTAGTAATTGGCGAGCAAAATGCCGCATGAGGGGGGGGGAAAAGAAAAGCCCCTTACAAGTGCTTGATATTAGCGCCTCTAAAGGGCTTTTTATTGGTAGCGGGGGCTCGATTTGAACGAGCGACCTTTGGGTTATGAGCCCAACGAGCTACCGGACTGCTCCACCCCGCGATCATTCCATGGTCAACGCTGTTAATAAAATAATATCCCGTGGTTATGATCGCAAGGGGTTTATGGTGCATGGCGCGACCAGCTTTACTTGTCGAAATCTCCACCGAAGTATTCCTGGGGCGACATCGGAGAGACGCGAAGCGTCTTGCACCGTTCAACCACCACCTCACCCGGAGGAGCATGTCGACGTTTATGGACATATCGCGCCTCGGTTACGTTAACATCGGAGTACGACGTATGTTTCGCCTTTGAAAACCAGACCGCAAACGCGGCCGCTTTAAGGAGAAGAGGTTTTTCGGGCCACGGCCCGTTTTTCTCCCGGCGAATCAGCACATGTGAGCCGGCGCAGGCCGCCACGTGCATCCACACGTCCCAAGGTCTTGCAAAACGGGTGGAAAGTTCATCGTTTTGGGCATCATTTTTCCCGACGTAAATGTGCCATCCATCAAGGGTTACATGTCTGAAGGGGACGTCATCGACTTCTTTTCTTGATTTTTCCGGACGTGTCTTGGGCAGGATACCGAGGTCCTCCAGCTTCTCCCCGGCCGCAGCGGTCTTCCGCTCCAATTCATCAGGCTCCCGCCCTCTTTCCGCCCGAACACGTTCGAGTTCCCTGCCGAGCCCGACGAGCACAGCCTCTTCCTCGCGCGTCTCGGAGAGTTTTTCTTCGATAATGGGGACGCCTCGTTTCCCTTTCCTCGATTTTCTGTAATAGATGTCGGCGTTTTCGAAAGTCGAGCAGGCCGGATTCAGGGTAACGTTTTCCAATGCCTGCGTGTGTATATTTTCAACAATGGCCGCCGAGGCGCCATGATTGATCTTTTCCGGATGCGTCAGCAGCGAATCCGCGATCTGGGAGAAATGGATAAAACCTTGAGCTTCTTTAAGCTCTTCCTCCTGCTTGTTCATTTTTAATCTTACGCGCCTAAGCGCCTTTTTTATCACGGAAAGCAATCGCCCAACTTCTTTATCGAGGGATTCAAGCCGTTCGTATGCGTCTGTTTCTACGCTATGCATTTTCTTGACTTATTCACCTAAGCGTGGTAGAATGAAAAAAACGGGAAGGACTCGATTCAAACGAGCGATTTCATGGTGAACACGATTACAATAGAATGCCCGCACTGTAAAAAGTCATTTGAAGTCCTTTTAAGCAACAATGCCTCCATGGTCATTCTCGGATGCCCGTCATGCGCCGTTCCGCTTCTCCACTACAAAACGCGTTGTTTCATGCTGAATCGGAGCCAGATCGACAGACTTAGCAAAAGCAGACGTGACGCCACGGTTCTAAAAATACTGCGCTGCATTGAGCATGAACGTTCCACCGCAAATTCTTCCCAGCGTACCTCTGGGGCCGTGGCGTTCTCCTCGTGCGGCCGCCAACGCCTCGGCCCCCCCTCCTCTTCCACTCCTCCGAATGAGAATTATATTACCCGAGACGACATAATAAATCTACGGATAGAACTCGAAACATGCGTCGATTCGGGACGATTTATCGAAAAGCTGTAACCCCCCTCTCTCAGTGCAAAAAGGCCGCACCCGGAATCAAGGGTGCGGCCTTTTTTTCCCACGATGGCCTGCGGGCCTTACCTTATTCCCACGGTTCCAAAGAGTCTTGAACCCCTGGTAGAACCGCTTGCGGCCGTGTATTTCAGATACAGGACGGCACGATATACGCCCGCTGCGACCTTCTGCTTTCTAGCGTTTGAGCCATTCCAATATATGTCGCAATCAAACGCGCTGCTGTCGATTGCAGACGCGGAACCGCTGGTGAGGGACGCCAGGACGTTAGTATCATTATTGGTGGTATTCACGAGGTTTCCCACAATGTCGTATATACTCAGATGTCCCGTCACCCTTTCACCGGTTGCCGGCGCTATTCTGAATGTCATGACGGTTCCGGAACCATCGTGCCTTACCCAATCCCGAGCTCTCGGCTCATGTACCAGATTGAGCGTCCCTGCATTCTGGCGCAGGAATGTCGGCTTGCTCGGATTGGGAACTACAAGTATCGCCTGCGACGGCGTGCTCCGTACCGTCACCTGCACTTTTTGGTTGTTTGCCGCGGGTGAGTTTACCAGCGGAGGATTCTTATCAGTCAAATTTGTTACGTTTGTATCGGATACCAAACTTAGATAATAACGGCCTGTCAAATCTTTGCCGTTCGTCATGTAGAACGACACCGTCGAATCGTTCTCAATCTGATAAAAGCCCAGGATGCTGTCCAGCATTCCGTGTACCTCCACAATGGTATCGGTTCCGTCCGCCCGCAACGAATCCTTCCATGCTCGGAAAACATTCTGCGGCCACGTCCCTAGGCTAAACGCGTTGCCATCCGTTCCTATGGGCTCGCTTAAAACCACGGTTACCTTGTCCTGGGTATGGTCGGACGACGACGTAATAGTCTTCGTTACGCTCCAGATCACTGGAGCGGCCCCGTCGGTCGTGGTATCATTTCTTATGGGATTCACCCCCGCCATTCCGGTTATCGTGATGAGCGGCCTCCAATCCGTTTCCGGCATGCCATAATCAGGGTCACCACTCTTCGGTTCAATCAACGTCACCACGAAAACCGTATCTACCGCCGACGTACGCCCCCACACCGAATCGACTTGTATCACGTACTTCTTGTCTTGCGTCGTTATCGTAATAACCGTAGTGTCGGTAAGCGACGTCGGCTTGTCAAAATGCAGTATGATATGATCAAGATAGCCGTTCCCCGACGAATCCTGCGTCACGGCACTCACCAGTTTCGGCGCAGGACCGGTTATCGTTACCCACGCGCTGTCGCTCACCGTCTTGCCGCCGGCACCGGTTGCCGACGCATGAATATACCCGCTCTCGTTCCCCTTCACGGAACTCGCGGTGTAATATATCTGCGAACCCACCGGATTATCTATTGCATGCAACGTTCCGTCGGTAGTCCATGCGCTGCTCTCGGGGCCGCGCCGGTTGCCGTATGCGTCGTAACCGATCGCGACGATAGGCTGTGCGCCGGAAGGATAATTCAGATTGATGACGTCAATTTCCGCCCCGTTTCCATCCTCAAGCGACAGTCGTGCAAGCGCTCCCGGATGCAGCGTGAACGGCTCGGACACCGCGCTCAACCCTTCAAACGTCACCATCACCTTCTCAAGGCTGTCGGGGTCGACCGGCGCATAGTACAACACGTACTTTACCGTGTCTATTCCGTCCTGGAAGCACTCGTACATACTCGTACCCATATTCACGCCGTCGACCGTCGGATTCGGACGACCGCCGGTGCCAAGCGCGTTCTGGTACGTGGCGGAATCGCACCACGATCCCGGCACCAGACCGTCCTTGTTTTTGATTCGTGTCACGGCGATTATCGTGTCCCCAGCTATCCGCTGGTCAACAGGCGTCAGTATCTCCGTCTCTATCACCACGGGCGGCCCTTTTTCAAACGTCGCCGGTATGTGATACGGCGTCGTCGTCGTCGTGTCTCCAAGAGTAACGCTTATAGTACCACTGCCAGGTTTATCCGGCGAGAAAGACCAGACCGTTGCGTTATCGGGAGCAACCGGTACAGTACTAAGACCCGATGTCGCGTTCCATGTCGCGTATACCGCCTCCCAAGTCCAAGGATCATCCGAACGCTGCCCTTGAACCAGCAACGTCGTATCTTGGTTGGTGTTCATTGTAAGGCTTGTGAGCACGGTTCCGCTCGCGTTCACGATACGCAACGCGGTATAGTAGTACTGGAGAACCACCACCACCGTCGAGTCCTTTAACCCGGCATAATCGAGACTTGTCGCAACAACACGGGTAGTGCCGCCCAGCGCCTTGGTTATCACTCCCTGACCTATGCTCTTCTGCCCATCGGCAACGGTGGCAACCAGGATGTCACGCGAAAGCCATCCCGTGTTCTGCGACGCACTGATGTAATTGCCGTACCTGTCTCTAATGACCGCATATACCGACGCAAGCGTCGTCGCACTATTAATAACCACCGAGTCTTGCGGATTATCTCTATGAGGCGACGCCGAGGCGTCCGGCGAGGGCTCCAAGGACAAATGGTCGGGTTTACCGGGAACCACCATTACCTTGATGGAATCGCGGTAGACTTGTCCATTCTGGCTGAACGTCCCTACGACAAATATGGTATTATTCGCCACGGTCGGCGTCAGCGATGTTTTATCCCCTCCGGTCGGGTTAAGCGTACCGGTGGGTATGTCCTGGGTCTGAAGCTCAATAATACTCCACGTCACGGGCGACGTCGACGTCTCGTATGAACTCAGCCAGTCGCCCGCGTTGTCGAACACTTTCGCCACTACGGGCAGCACCTTTCCAGCGCTGTCAAGGATTATCTGGCCGGGGCCGGGATAAGGAAGATTATTGGTACCTGGTGCACCTTCCGCCGGATATAATACGATATACTTGGGAGCGCCCACGCCCACCGTCACGCGGATCGAATCGGGCGTTGCCGTCCCCATACTCACCTTTATAAACCCGCTCCCCGTGTCGGTCGGCGCGACGTCCCAGCTTATCGAGGAGCCCGGCGCGGGCGTTGTGGTCTGCACGCCGGATGTCGCGAACCAATTTGCCTTCACGTATTCCCATCCCTGCCCGTCCGAACGAAGGCCTTGTACCTTGAGCGTCGTGTCCTGGTCGATAGTCATCGAAAGAGCCGTTATCACCGTGGAATCACGCACCACGATACGGAGCGCGGTGTAGTAAATCGGGCTGATCACCACCAACACGCTGTCGGTGAAACCGAAAGTACTGTCCCGAGCCTGCACCCATGACTGACCTTCACTCTTCTTGCGGGTCATGATTCCTTCCCCGAAGGTAACGTCCCCGCGTTGCGCGAGCAATACGGAATCAACGCGTACCGTCCAGTTCGTCGGATTGGAGAATGCCACGAAATTTCCCCATTGATCCCGCAGGACGGCATAACCGGACACTGCTATTGAGGATCCTGCAATGGTAAGCTGGCCGGCGCGATGCGCCCCCGTCTGGTCGTTGACATAAGCCGTTCGCCCCGTAGTGTCTGGTTCTATTACAAGTTTGGCTGCAGGGCCGTGCGTTATCGTTATGTTTATCGACTGAGTGACAGTGATCCCATCCAGCGAAAACGTCGCCGTCACCCGTACCGTCTGGTACGCTTTGTAGCCGATAAACGTGACAAGGTCCCCCGTATATTTATTGAGCGTCCCCGTATTTGTCGCTCCCGTCAACTCCGTAATGGTCCATGTGATGGGTGCATCGTCCCGCTCATACGCGCTCAACCACTGGTTGCTCACCGAAAACAATTTTGCCTGTAGTGGAAGCGCCTGACCGGCCTGCACCGTCTTCGTCGGCCCATATGCAACGTTCACCCCGACGTCCGGTTGACCGCGCGCAGGATAGAAGGTCATGTGATCCGGCAAACCGTAATTGAAAATCGCCGTTATCGTGTCGGTCTTCCGTTGGGCTCCCGCTCCCCACACGATAAATATCTTTCCCGTCGCCGCGTTGAGCGGCTGGAACGACCAGGAATTAGCGTTCGCGGGCGCGGTATTATTGAAGGTCATCCCCGCCGTATTCCCCCACATCACCTGGATGTCATCCCATTGGCCGCTGCCGTCGGAGCGCAACCCCTTGGCGGAAAGGGTCGTGTCCTGGTCGGTTCGCATCTGCAATGTGGTAATGCTGTCCCGCACGTTATGGTTCACCACTATCTGAATCTGTGAATACGTCACGGTGCTCAATATCACCTGCACGGAGTCTTTCATGCCGTTTTGGGTGGCCGCGACATAGGTGTTGGCGTTGTTCGGTGTTTGCCGGGTAATCACACCCTGACCGCTGGCCGCATTGCCTGCGGCCGCCGTCACTACCGTCTGGTCACGCGACGCCCACGACGCCAACGTGGCGTGGCTCACGAAGTTCCCGTACCGGTCACGCAACACCGCGTATACGTTGGCGGTCTGCGCAGTACTCGGCAGGGTTATCGACCCCAAACGGTTGTCGGCGTTTAGGCTCACCGTAGAATCCGGGCTTGCCTCAATCAGGAGATGTGTGGCAGGGCCGGGCACGACGTACACCTTAACCGTATCGAGGATAATGCGGGTCGGATTGCTAGGATCTACGAACCGGCCAATAATATTGTACCACTGGTACGCGTCAACCGCGTAAAAAGTATTGGAACCTCCTTGGGGAGTCTTGATGCTGCTGCGGGTGCCCGGGGGAAGCAATGTCCAGTTGACCAGATTATTGTACTCCGGCCGGATACCGCCGGTATCATCAAGAATCGTGGCGAACATCGTCATGGAGTCGCCCGCGGCAATGACGTCGGTATCGGGGTCGGTGGTAAAGTTGAGCTGTTGCACCGGGGCCGTTATGATGTTCGAGGTGACCTCGATGTCCGAACCAACCGCCTGGCGTTCACAATAAAACACGTCGATGGTGGCGGTGCTGCCCTCGACGAGCCCAAGATTAATGGTGTTTTTCAACAAAGAAGTTGCGGTGTCGCTCATGTTGTCGTTGTTGAAATGCTCCCACACATATGCGTTTCCGTTATTGAGGATAAACGCGCCGTGGATGGTGTTATGGATACCGCCGAGGTCAAGCACGAGCCTTTTGTTGATGAAAACCCACATATCGTCGTCGCCGCGGAATTCAAATATCAAGGTGTTGGCGGCGGTTGTTCCGTTGGTATATTTGAAGTTCCTATGAATATGGCACGCAAAAGAATAATTGTGGGTATTATAATCTGCCCCGGCAGGATTGTTCCTGTTAAGAGGCTGGCCGTTGTAGCTCAGCGTCGGGTCGGGAAGATTGGGTGGAACTTGAAAGCCGCTGGCGTCAAGAGGAAAGAAGTTGCCGTTTTGATATCTATATTGTCCTGCCGAATTTGCGACATAATTGAAGGTAAGGTTCTGATGTACGACCACGTTTTTATACGAAGTGTCGTAAGCCGCCGTACCAATCGGAAGCTGGACGTTCCTGCCGTTGTTTGTATATACCGGCCGTTCGTAATCGTTACCTTGCCGCCACTGGCGGAACCACTTGCCGATTTCGTATGAGTAAAGAAGGTTTGTCCCTCGAACCGGCAGGCCGTCCTGATCGAGCATGTCCTGCACCATGCCCGTAACCCAAGTTGCCGGATTCGTTCCGGAGTTGAAATCGGGACAGCTTCCATCCGAATGGTAATCAAAAACATCGATAGGCACCTGTAAAGTTGCCGGGTAATTCTGCGCCCCCGCCCCTAGCGCAATGAACAAAACAGCGATTGATGCAACCAACGGCCACCTTTTCATAGGCATACCCTTCCTCTTGTTTCATAAATTTTAATAAAACAGCTTCTTAATGCCCCTTACACAAACAAACCGGAAAATAATTTACCAAATACCGGATTTTTTGAAAGAAAATCAAGAAGGGAGGAAATGCCGCAAAACCTTAGATCAAGTGTTTGCACCACCCGATTCCTTAGTAACAAAAATGCCCTGATTGTATTCCCCCCCGCTTTACCCTCTACTCTATAGCTATACCTTACCTTGCATATAGACCTTCTCCCCAATATATTGGGAGTTCCTTTGCCGCGCATACTACTGGTATAAAGTCGTCAAATCATTACCCTTGGTTCATTTTTTCTTAGGTAACCTGCATTTATTTAGACAACCGCACTGTTTGTCTCACGGCAAAGACATATTTACTATAAAACCAACTGGGAAAATATCTCTTTTACCGTTTAAAAAAACAAGAAAAATCCGGAAAAAAAATCTTTCCGGATTTTTGCCTACGACACATCGCTTTCCCGGCTAACCGACTAATAGGTAATACCCACCGTTCCCCATAGCCGTTTTTTCTGAGTCTTGCCCGGAGACGTATACGTCAGATATACAATCGCGCGGTACACTCCCGGCGCGACCCTCATTCGATTCGCATTTGAACCATTCCAGTAAATATCGTAATTGTACGAGCTGTCCACGCTTGCGGGAACCGAGGATAGCACATTGTTGGTGTCCGCCGAAATCACAAGATTACCCACCGCGTCATATATGCGAATCGCTCCCGTTACCGTCTCACCGGCCAGCGGCGGCGATATCGTGAACGTTATCACGGTGCCCTTTCCCTCTTTCCTCACCCAATTCCGCGCTTCGGGATTATTCTGGAAATTGAGTACTCCCGCCTGCTCGTGTCTAAACGTGGGCCCAGATGGATTCGGCACAGCCAGAATACGCGGCGGCAGCGCGCCTATCACCTTGACGGGGGCCTTCCTGTTGTCGACAACGGGATTGTTCCCTTTGGCGTCGAACAACTGTCCGGAGCCGGATTTGAGGTTCATGTAATCGGTGCTTCGTATTTCCTTGCCGTTCGTCATGGTAAATTTGATCGCGGTGTCGCCGACCGCCGCTTGCGTAAACGCCGTAATTCCGTCAAGCGCGTTGGTCAGAGTGTCGTACAACGTGTCTATGATGGCACCCGTACTGTCGCGCTGATACCCTTTAATCCGATACACGGTAAACACATCGGATGGCTTCACGGTTGCCCACGCAAACGAACCGCCGCTTGGGCCGTTTATCGGCTCGGAAAAAGTTACCGTAATAACATCCTGCGCATGGTTCTCGGGATTGGTGATTGTCCTTGTTACCGTCCAGATCACCGGTCCCGCCCCGTCTTTTGCCGTCTGTTTTGAGACGTCGTTCGCACCCGTAATCCCCGAAATGCTTACCAGAGGCGTCCATGCCGTCTGCGGTTTTCCATCAAGCACTTCCTTCAAACTCACCTTAAAATGAGTTCCGGTATTCCCGGTTGCACCAACGACGCTCACGCCGGTGACGGTAAAGAAAGTATCGTAAGCGGTTATGGTGAAGGTGGTTCCCGAGTCTATGGTCACCGGCTTGCTGAAATACAACTCTATTTCATCGAGATACCCGTTGCCGTTAGTGTCCCGCGTCACGGCGGAATCAAGATACGACAAAGGCCCTTTTATGAAAATGCCGAGGCTGTCCGAGGCAAGCGAATCCATGAAAGCTCCGTGGAAAAACCTCGCCGCCCTGGCAATAATAATCCCCGATTCGTCGGATGTCGCGCGGTTCGATTCGTAGTGGACCATATTGATATTGCTGCTCTGCACGAGGGGATCTAATCCCGAGGTAACGCTCCAATTGGCAAATACACTCCCTTTTTTGTTCCCGAATCTATCGTATCCTACGGAATAAATATTTATATATTCGTCGGGAGACACCAGCGTATCGATGCCGATGAGGTGCACACCCGCGGCATTCTGAAGCTGAAGACTGTAAAGATCGCCGGGCAGAAGCTTGAACGGCTCGGTGACGGCGGGAAGTCCCTTCAGGTTGACGGACAACTGATGCAGCGTGTCTACGCCGATGTCCGGGTCGGTCCATGGCGCGTTGTAAAGAACGATCTTCACGGTGTCGACGCCATTGGCGAAGCATTCCGGCGTCGTGATGGAAATGCCGCCGGTCCCCGCGTTGAGAACGGTACTTCCTTGGTGGGTGGTAATGGTCGGATCGGGCGAAGTGCTTCCCTTGCCCAGCGTATCATGATACCGTGCCGCCGAGTCTCCCGAATAGCAGTATGAACCCGGCACGAGGCCATCGTGGTTATAAATTTTTACGACGGCCAATATAGTATCCCCGGCGATTCGCTGCGCGGGCGGAGTAATGAGCGTGAACGTCACCGAGGAAGGGGGCGCCACCCTTACCGTGACGGGAATTTGAACGCTGGCGATAGTCGCACCCGTCCCCGTAACGGCCGTTAGCTGAGAAGGTCCGCCCGGTACCGTGGGATTAAAGCTCCACGAACCCGCGTCGCCCGTCGGAATCGGGGTAGATGACGCGATATCGGGCGCGAGGGTCCAGGTACCGGTCACGTCGATCCAATGACTGTTGGTAGAGTCGGTCGAAAGTATACCTTGCAGTTTGACGGTTATTGCCTGGTCGGTGGTGATATCTATTCCCGTTATTGGTAATCCCGTGGCGACATCAACAAACCTGAGCTGTTTTATATACCCATTAAGGATACTCACCGTAGTGGTGTCGAAATGCGGAACCGCCGCCTCGGCGACTTTGGCATGGGTGGTTCCGAAGGTGCTGTCGTTTACGCGCGCGATGATTCCTCTGTATTGCGGCGAGGACGGATTGACGGTGGCGATGCCGAGCGGCGGGGATTCGCTCCACAACGCGTTGTTCGCGAAACGGGTGAAATTCCCGAACGAGTCGCGTACCACCCCATAC